>BNJV01000810.1_pt1 | contig 48971 bp, 29 predicted proteins | sample 8540591 | NCBI WGS metagenome assembly BNJV01 (sample SAMD00202457, study PRJDB9452) | human saliva metagenome | host: Homo sapiens | reverse complement strand
TTCTGTCATTTCCTTTTTTTAATGATAATTCTGTCTAATGTCACATGAAGATGCCATTGATTTGATTTTTTTGATTTTTTTACTGTCCCCAGGTCCCTTTTTAATTTTTACATATTACCGATTAGTTCTGATCACTTTTTGAATTTTTTTTCTTTTGCCTGTAAAAGAAAAATATGTTATTGTTTAAATCAAATTTATAAAGATTTGGTTCTGCCATAACATTTGCTTTATTTGTATAGGATCTGCTCTTGTATCTCCGAATATATCTTCTTAATAGATTATTCAATCTATGAACATCAACTTTTAAATCTTTTTAAACAATCGCCGCACAATCAACTTTTTTTTATAATTTAAAAATGTTATATAGTTCGACCATGTTTTTAGCTGCCAAATATAAATAATGTTTATCATCTTTAGCTCAGATTCTCATTTTGTGCTATTGCTTTTTTTAACTTTCTTTTTTTGTTGTTGTCCAATTAGACTTAATTGTTGCGCAGATTGTTCTACTGCTACTCTTGAAAGGTTTCCAGCGATTTTCTTTGATGCCAAATCCTTTTTGATCGTCCATCTCTACGTCCAACCACTTTGTTTGAAATCAAAGATCCGATACCATTATATCTCGACCAGACATAATTTTTTTAATGTTTCTTTGTACTGTACCTATCAACAATATTTCTTCTTCGTTATTCAGTTCTGTTTTTTTATTTTTTTACTGTTCGTTTCATTTGTTCTTGCTCCAATTGTTTTTTTGTGTTCCTAATCCCTCTTGCACTGAATTCAGCTCACTATATTCAACAGTCTCGTTCTTGTTCTGTTTGAGTTCGACTCGATTTAAAACAATGATTTCGCCACCATGCTTTTCACAAAAAGTTCATTAAACCACTCAGTTCAAATCTCATAAATCTATCTTTATATGTTACATATATTTCAGAAATTTCTCCGCTCCCAACCAACTCTAATATTTTGTTGAAACTCTTTCGATTGTAATTTATTCCACTACCAATGTCTCAAAACTTCATCTAAAATAACACCTTTTGCATGCATAACTTCTAAAAAATTCTTCTTGATTTTGTAAACTATTTTTTTGATTATGTGTTGATATTCGACAATAACCAATTTTTCAATCCTTGTTTTCCTACTTGATTAGAATTTGAAAAAAATTAAGAACTTGATTCGCCTGTTCTTCAGCATAAAAATCTTTGATTGCTAGGAGTTCCATAGCTCCCTGAAAGTTCCTTGTTTATCCCAATTTTGCAAAGTCTTGACTGTTACATTTAGGGTCTTGCAAATTCTCCAACTTTATATCGTTTCATTATTCTTCTATACCTTTATATGTTTTTTTACATAAATATCAATACTATAAAAAAATCTAAAAGGGACCAAATCCAAAATGCTGTTCATCATATAAATTATAAATGAGTTCATATTTGTAGTAGCAATGACATTGCCCTTTAGTTAGCACATTTTTGACCATCAGTTCTGTTCAATAAAAATATGCTGACAAAATGAATGAGTTCTTCCATAAATGCCAATCTACCTGAAGATTTTGCCAAGAATGGAATATATTGAATTAGATATATACAGACATAAAGTCATAATCATGATGAAGATTATACAATGCAAAAAGTTCTGAAAAGAGTTTTACCATGTTGAAAGACGACTAGAATGTTCAAGAAATGTTGAAAAAAATTAGATACAAAAGTTCTGTATTATGATGAAGAGATTGAAGATTATACTCCAGAAAGAAAAGTTCACTTCATAACAAATTGCTTAAAGAAGTGTTAGAAAAAAATATAAAGATGTACCTTGTGAGTTCAGTTCTTATGTCAGTGTTGAATTTTCGCTGCGCAAAACAACTATTCTGTCTAAAATGGGAATAGATTTGCAAAAATTATGCTACTGTTTCATCAGATGATTTCAAAGGCTTTCTAGCTCAGAGAAGTGCTATTCCAAAAGTTCTGAATTGACTCCTATGGAGCTTCCAAGTCTTGTTCATGAAGAATCTTCTCATTTAGCAGACAGACTATTACTTAACTTAGCTCAATCAAAGAAAGAATTTAATTTATGATTTTACTATGAAATCTGAATCTACCACAATGACTAGAATTGGAACATTAAATAAATTTGGTTATAAGAATGAGGATATAAGAATGCTATTTGTAGATGTTCCATTATCTGTTTCAAAAGGAAGATCTAAAACAAGATATATGTTCGGATTAAATAATTTTGATTTGAGCTGGAAGATGCTCATCATATGTTGCAGATAAACAAAAAGTTCAATACTAACAGATTTAATACTGCTAATGCAGAGACATGTCCCCTATGCGATCAAATTAAAAACAAAAAGCTTCCCTACTCCTATTGTTTATGACAATACAGATATTGCTAAAAAAATTGAATTTGATGAATTTAAGAAAGGATATAGAGAATGAACTTAATTGAAATTGCTGAAAAAAATTTAAAAAAATAACTTTTTATAAAGATGATAAAGAACTAAAACAAGACCTAGATAAAATTGAAATTTTTTTAATCCAATTGAATCAAAAAGAGCTGATTGAAGATTCTATCTCATTTGATGCTAGTGCAACGCTCCCTTGAAGTCAGAAGAATTTATTTTCAAAGAAGATTCTAAAAATTATCATAAATTTGTTAAAAAAAGTTCAAAAGAATTGAAATAAAAATGAAATAAAAAGAGTCTATATTAATTATAGCTCCTTTTTCTCATTTTAAGTGCTAAGCAGTGTTTAGCATATTACACATATTCTATCAAGAGTAATGCTAAACTGTCTTAGAAGCTGAGTCACTGCTTCTCATAATGTTTTAGAATAGAACCAATAACTATGTTTTTGCTCAAAAGGGTCAAATATTTGAAAAAAATGTCGTTTTTTTGATAAAAATAGTGATATAAAATAAATATTTTTTTGAAAAGGAGAAATTTTATTTGAGAAAAATATACCAAAAAGATAATTACTGCTCCATAGCTCGCTGCTTTTTGTTTAGCTACAATCTCATATACGATGAAATTCAAACTGTCGCTACTGATGCTCTGAATTTTGTTACTAACACAAAAGTTCGCTACTAAAGAAGATGTGACAAAAGTTCAAAAAAATACTATTAATGAACTTAATCTTTTTAAGGAATATAAAGAATCGACAAAAGATTCTATTAAAAATTAAAATGCCTGAAGATGAGTTTATAATATAGTCCCCAAAATGCTCAAAAGAGAATCAGAAAAAAATCAAAAGCTGAAAATGATAAAGCTTCTGAATTAGCTAGATAAATATAATGCTAACAAAACAGAAGATAATTACAAAATTGCTAAAGATTATATAGCTCATTATTTTTTTGATTCTACTGAGCAAAAAAACTCTTTTTAGAAAAACTTAGAAAAAAATCATACAAAGAAGAACAAAAGAGAATTGAAGAAGATAAAAAAAGAAACAAGAAGAGTCAGAAGTTCAGCTCAAACGAAATAATATTCAATTTGACTCAAATGGATTATTGCTCGAAGAATACGTCCCAATGCTGAACGTGTTATTGTCTATTGCTGCAATTCCAGACCACAAGAATGTCCTGCTTACCATACACAAATTGACCCAATTATTGACCAATTATCTGCGCCCTGAAGCGTTCATGTAATTCATAAAATTGAAGGGGCTGGATTTGGACAGACGCATGCGTCGCTGCTATTGATTCTCCGTCACACATAGAGTCATTTGTTGAAAGACAGTTCAATGGACGAAAAAGAATTTCTGTTCTATCCATCAATTGCTTAAATTGTGAGGGAAACATTTACTTATGGTGTTTACTAAAATATAGAAAAAAGGAAAAATAAAATATGAATTTAAATAAAAAAATAAAAACAAAAATTATTGCAGGTGTACATGTTCCTTATGATTGGAACTCCAATTATTTCAACAATTGCTTCTAATCATAATCATACTTCAGCTACAAAAACAAACAGAGACAAAGAAAAATGCCCAAAACAGAAAAGTTCTGATTTAGATGTAGCTAAAAAAAGAACAAGAAAAATACTAAAACAGAAATTGAAAAATGCACTAAAAAGATTCAAGAATTAGTTCTGACTGAAGAAGAAAAAGAATGATTTTCACGTCAAATTAAAAAGAAGTTCAAAAACACTTCAGAGAGTCTCGTAAAATTTTCAATGAAGCTCGTATTGAAATCAGATGAGCTCAAGAAAGTTCGAAGAAGAAAAAGAAAAAAATTAGACGAAACTAAAGCAAAAAGAAGAAGAAAAGAAAAAGTCTGAGTTCAGCAGTTCAAAGAAAAATTAAAAAAAATATTCAGAACTTGTAGATAAAGTCAGAAAAAGATAAAAATGCCTGAGAACTTTAATAAAGCGTCCACAGAAATTACGCCCCTGATTTGACTGACTCAGAAAAGGAATCATTATACAATCGTTTACGAAATTTAGAATCACAAATCACTCGACAGAAACAATTACAGAAACAGAACACCCTCAAACAACTCCAGCACCAACTGCTATTGCCCCTCAAGAACAATCCCAGTTGTTTTTGCCAGCCAATACACCCAGTGATGTAGGAACATATGCTGCAAAAAGAATGGCCTGTTCACAGGAGTTCCACAATCTACATGGGAATACATTATTGCTAGAGAAAGTTCGTCAATCCAAATGCTTATAATCCAGTTCTTTCATCCAAATCTATTCCAAACAATGCCTTTCTGAGTGACACTTCATCGCCTGAGCACAAATTCAAAATGCACTAAAAGCTCTCACAATGCCCTCATTCGCTCTATGGAAATGGACTTCAACCTTAAAGTTCATGTAATTTTAAAAAATATGAAAAAAATAGGGTCATTATGCTCTTTTTTTATTTTTTTATTTTATCATTGACAAATAAGAAGAATTATTGTACAATAAGACTATAAAATTGAAACGAGGATAGTTCCCAAAATGAAAGATAAAAAAAGATAATTACGTTTAAGGAAAAATTATCAAAGCTGATCCTATGTTGCTTTTTGCAGAAAAATAAGACAGAATTATATGTGTTTAAAAAAATTTTTTTGAATTGAGTTCTCTGTCACTCTCATTCGTTCTCTAACTATTTTTTTATGTTTTAAATAAAGATAATCTAACTAAGATTGTAAACGATTTTTGAGATTTGTCTTTCTTCAGTTCTCAAATCTAAATGTCTGAATATTCCTGATAAAGACAACCTTAGTTCAACTGCTTGTATGTTTAGAGAAGATAAGGACTTTTTACCCACGATTTGCATAGAGGGCTACCAGGGCCAATTCAATTGCCTGTAATTAGGTTCAACTATTCCCTTTACAAGATGTTTTTCAATATTCTACATGAAGATTTTGCACATATACATTACTCTATGATTATTACAAACTTAGATGATGTACGTTATTTAGAAGATTATTAAAGGGATGAGTCTCACTCCTTTTTATTGCTTTTTATAAAAAAACTTATGATAAAAATAAAAAGAAAAAAAGAATTTATGGACTATTGAATGAAATATTTTGATTGCTCAAGACGAATTGACAAGGAAGAATATGCACGACTACAGCAAAGAAAAAGAATTATATGAAAAGTTCTAGCAGTTCTTTGTTTTGCTTGATGTTGATGGATGTTGAATATTAATCAAACTAATGATGAATTTACTTATGTTGTATCATCAACAATTTGGAAAAATTAGAGACAGTTCTTAGATTGCCCTCTAAAGAAACAGTTCATTATATAAATGTTCAATTTATTTCACTATCAACTCAAAATGACTTAATGAAATCAATAAAAAGATAGGGATTGCAAACTTTCCAATTTCAAATGAATATATTAACCCTAAAGAAATAGACTCATTAACTATCAAAAAAAGAAACAACTTAATAGTTCGAGAGTTCTATATCCACGTTCAAAAATCATTTCTATTGATGATGATTTAGAAAAGACTGAGTTCTGTCCTGATTTTCATTTGCAACCTGATTCTACGCTCATCTGACTGATACTGAATTAGAAATTATAACTCAAAAAAATTAAAAAAATATTTAATGAAATGAAAGGATGTTTTTTTATGAATAAAAATTACAAACAAAAAAATTAAAAATTGGATTTTTTTAATTTCTTATTTGCATTTATATTAGGATTTATATCCGCCAATCTTTTTTGCCACTATTTAAATAAAGAAAGGAATGATAGAATGAATAAAGATGTACGAAAGTTCGCTGTTCTTAAAAACTATTGAGAAGATTAAACCAATCAAAGATGCAGATTCTATTGAATTGCCTTTGTTTTGTTTGCCACCAGCCCTCAAGAAAAATGAATTTAGTCTAGGGCTAGTTCTATTTACTTCGAAATTGATTCTTTTCTACCAGATGTTTAGAACAATTCTCTTTCTTGACAGATAAAAAAATCAAAAAGAGTTCCTAAAACCCCTAAAGGAAAAATTAAAGGACATAATCTAAGAACTATTCGTCTTCGTGGAGAATTGTCACTGCTTTCCGCCATTCGTTCAGAAGATTTTGCTAAAGCACTCAAATTCTCAAAAAAAGATTTGGAAGAATTTTTTTCTATGAAGAATTAAAGCGTGTTTAAATATGAAAGACCTTTACCATTAGATGATAAAGTTCACTGGACATTATCCAGAATTTACAATCAAAACAGATTCAGAACGAGTCACAAAACCTTTCTGACGAAATCCTTAAAGATTTAAAGAACAGTTCAACTTGATGCCAACAGAAAAAGTTCGATGCCACTTCATCTACTTCAGTGAAAGATGAAAATAATAAACTTCATGTGCCGTTCTAATTATGAATTAGAATTAACAGAAGATTCAGTCCATTACAACATCATGAAAAAAATACAACTTGATGAAATTTTAAAAACCTAATGAAACAATTAGCTTTGAGATTGTTAAAGTGCTATTCAAAAAAATAAACTCAAAATTCAAGGAAAAAAACTTTGATTATTTGATTGGGAAGTCCCACTGAGAATTACCTGAAGAATTAGAAAAAAATTAGTTCTGAAAAACATATGACTTACCATTCCCAGAAACTGTTGAAGTAGTTCATTGCTCAGCTCTGTTCTGAAAACCCTGTCAATCCTAATGTAGAGTCTCGAGGGAATTGTTTTGTTGAATGTAGCATGTTCACTTTGAAGAATTAGATTTTTCGACCCTAATTTCAGTTCATCAATAACAAATATTTGTTAAAAATAAAAAGGCTCTCAAAAAAACTCTTTTTTTACATTTTATTGTTGACAAAAATAAAAATTTTTTTGTTGTAATATATAAATATAGAAATGAAAAAAACGAATAGAGGAATAAACAATGACAACATTAACTGAATTGAATGAATTAAAACAAGAAATAAAAAGAATTAGAACAACGACTGAAAGAAAGCTTCTGAAAAAAACTTCAAAAAAACTTTATTCTGCCGTTACTATGTTGATGATGAAATTCAACATTATGTGAATTCTATGTGACCATATTTCACAAATGGAATGTTTCAAAGCTCCTGCTCACTTTTGGAAATCTTTACTGCAAGAAATAAAAATTCGCTCAAAGACTTAGCTCTGGAACAAAAGTTCTGAAGATACTGAACCATTTAAAATTGAAATAACTTATCTTCGTACAGATTGCCCTTTTTAAAAAACAAAGGCCCTAAAGACTGTTTTCATGGATTGACATCAAAGAACAAGAAGTTCGCCTCATCTACTATGATTATAAATACATTGATTAAAAAAAGGAGAATTAATAATGCTATACTGCTGAAAAATTACGATGCCATTGATTTTACCTGAACTACTGAGAGAAGAATTGTTGTTCATAGAATTCTAGTTCATAACTGAAGTTGTTCATTAAACCAGATACGTTACTCTTAATATTCAACTTAATGAAGCTCAAAGCTTGTGCTTCGATCAGAACTTGATGTTTTAAATTTTGATAAGAGTTCATGCCCTGTTCGCTGTTATGAATGTGTCTATGAAGTTCACTACACTGACACAAAGAAAAAGAATAAGAATTATGGACAAGATGATTTAAAAATCTTTATTTACTTGCCAAATAAAGAGTTCAATCGAAATTGATGTTTACGAGTTTTAGCTAATGGAGAATATGTTCCCCTTTAAAAGTCCTCTAGACGATAAAAAAAGAACTTATTGATGTTCTTTTTAATTGCTCCCTGCCTGACTTCTAATTTAAACTTGTTATAATAACTATAAAAAAAGACTGCCAAAGAATTTTGATTGATATAGAAAAATAAAAAAAGGGACTATCTGTAATGCCAAAAATTTCACATTGGAAAAAGATAACATGTCCCGTTTGTACGCCAAAAGGAAATTGTCCTCTTGCTGACGAATCACATGTCAAACAAGAGAAGAAGTCCAAACTATTATTGATGCCCTTATGAAACAGAGCTCGCACTTAATAGCATCAAGAATTACCTGAATCAACAAATGCTTTTTGAAATGTCTGAAGATTAAAAAGTTCATAAAGAAAGACAAGAATATCTCGCACAAAAAAATCACTCACTGAAGAACGAAATAGAGTTCATTTTTTTACTCTTCTTATGGAATGCCCTGAAGAGATTGAATCTGCTATTGCGTTCAATCCCTGAAAGAATGCCAAATGAATGTTCGCTATTTAACAAATAGAGAAATGTCCCTGTCTGAAAGCATGCTTACAAAGAAAAAGTTCTCCCAGAAATTCACAAATAATCCTTTTAGTGAAAGATTAACTATCTCTAGTTCGCTAAGTTTATTTGTTAAAGACATTCAAAAAAAGATGAATCGTCCCCTATAATAACATCAAAGACAAACTAAAAGAGATTAAAGAAGAAGAACAAAAATATATTGATGCGCCTATTCTTATGCTCCAAAAAGATAGACCATTCACAAATAATGAAATCAAAGAAATGCAAGAAGATTTAGAGAGCTCTAAAAAGCAACCTGAACGCATTGACACTACTAAAGATAGAGAAAAAATACAAAGAGTTCAACTTCACAAATTGAAAAGTTCATGAAAAACTTTATAAAGAACAATTATTTGAAGAACGTACTGGACATAAAATTGTCTGAATTAGAACCTGTCAATAAAGTAGTTCAACAAAAGTTCAAATTAGATAATACCAATTACATTAATGTTTATGCAAAGTTCACAATGGAGAGACATATAGTTCAATAAATTCACATCATGCGAAATAATTTTTATTTAGAGTTCACAAACACTTAATGGAGATAAGAAACGATTGTTCTGCTCACTAATTGAATTGGAGAATGACCTCGAGAGAGAGTTCTATAATTCTCTTCCTAATGTATTTACTGTTGAAGATGATAGTCCTTATCTAAAGAACCAATCAAATTCCCTAAAATTGTTTTTTTGGATGTCCAGACTAAAAAAAGAAACGATGCAACATATGCCATTTACTAAAAAAAGCAAAACAACAATTAAAATAATTGTCATTAACTTCTGCTAATAAAAATCGCTCTAACCATTACCTTCGTAAAAAAAGAAAGCCAAGATTAGAGATGTTAAGAAGTTCACGCTCAATGGAAAAACTTTCAAAAAAGAGAAGTTCTCGTAGTCGCCTTGAAACATATCCGCTCTTAACTAACTTACATACGAAAGAAAAAAATTTTTTTCTTAAAGTTTCATGTTGATGCTCCCTGTTTCAAAAAAATATTTAGAAGAAATCTACTAAGTTACTTACACTGCTGAACGTTATAATTATAGTTCAATCATTATAAATCATACTGGAATGGAGATAATTATGTTCTTGAATACAAAGATGGCCTCATCGTCCTATCAGTTCGCCATATGCTTATGCTTGTAATTATAAAACTTATTATGCTACAATAGATTTAGATTTTGACACACTAATTCTTGATGAAGATAACATTGAGAAATATTCTAAATATTTCTTAACGCCATTACCAAATAAAAAAAGAACAAAATCAAAAAGATGGATTGAAAAATGGTTCACCTTTTGCTGAATTACAAGAAATTGTGTCTAAAGAATATGATTTATATGGGGCTGATTAAGAGACAGAAGTCCCGAGTCCATGTTCGAGATGAACTAAAAGAGATTGTAAAAGAGTTCAATTCTGATTCATCTGAAAAAGAACTGTCTCGAAAAACTCTCCTGTCCCAAATCAAAAAGACTATGATTATCGAAAAATTTAATTATTATGTTAAAAATAAAAAGAATTGCTTGTAAAATGCCAATTTCTTTTTGCACGAAATAAGCTGCTCCCAGCCCTGATTTACTGTAAAGTCCGATACATTTATCGAAAGTACGTCCAACTGTTCTGTCGTTTCATGCCGACGATATAACGACGTTCAAAAATCGCTCCCAGACATGAGCCAAAAAGTACTTTTTTTAACTCTTAAATTTTGTGACTTGGAAATATAAGAATTTTTTTATTTTTTTGTTGTTATAATCTATATTCTCAAAAAAATCAATTGTAAACTAAAGAAAAGGTCTCTATGCTGAACAAGTTCCTTTTTCTTATTATCATTAAAGCAATTACTGTAAATTTATCTAAATTATCATAAAAACGCCTGTTTAAAAATCTTGAACATCTTGACGAATTATAGAACCAGAGTCTTTTTAAATACTACTGATGTTACTAATTCTCCATTTTCATTTTCTTTTAAAAACTAAAAAAAGAATTTTGGATGCTCAAATTTAACTGAAAAATTCATTTAATGATGTTTCGCAATAGTTCATTTTCACTCAAATCGTATTTTACCGAACAATTTAGTCTTTTTCTTTTGCTAATGAAATCAATTTAAAGTATAAATCCTCAAATTCATATTTCAAAAACTCTATGCCTCCCTTTGTCTGCAAAAATGAAATTATAAACATTTTTCCTCATTTAATTTATCTAATGCTTCATCGCCCCGACGTGAAATGACTTGATTTGTAATGCTATTTTCTCAGTTCTTGAGATTTTATCAAAATCTACAATGCCCCTGCCCTCTTTGTAATATGGAAAAATAATTCACATGTCCCAAACTCAAATGGAATTTCTATTACCACATCTAAAGTCGATTAAATGTTTCTAGTCTCAATATTTTTTTGTAATGAGATAATATCAAGATATGTTCTCCTTTAATTAAAAAAATTTATTGAAAACAATTTGTAAATGTTTTCATAAAGTTCATATATCAAAACTAAAAAAATAGAAAAGAACTTATTTAATATAAGATTTTTTTATTTCTATAAAACTCTTCTAACTTAGCCACTTATTGTAAGTTTGATTTTATGTGAATAAACTGTATAATAAAAATCACAAAAAAACACATTCTGATATTTATAATGATGCAATTAAGAATAATATAACTATGATATTTATTTAATGTTTTTCCTTACTAATAAAGATTTATAAAAAAATGCTTATTCTCTTGTTCGCTAAATTCTTATCAATGCATCCTAAAAACATTACAAAAGAAAGATAGAGAGCGTTATACAATTTGAAAGAACTCCAACTAATAGAAGATTCTTAACAAGAGAAAGTCTCACAAAAATTACTAGAAGAAAAATAATTTGTTTTTTTGATGATTCTAAACTAATGAAACATGACATAATTTATGCTCACCATCTGTCCCTAAACAAAAAAACAATCTGTGAATTAGAGTCAACAAGTAGAGTTCATCTTGAAACAAAATCACAATTTACAAAAATCCTATCATTTTAAAGGAGTTACCTGGATTGAATGGTCAAAGACCAAAATTACAACAATTGCTTTAAAATTATTAAATAATGAAAGTCAATAAAAATCTACATAACTCATAAAGATATATTGACCAGATTTGATTTGACTATTTAAAAATATATATTTGAAGAAATTACCCTGAAATGCAAATCCTTTATGGCTTCAATTACGAAAAATCTAACAGAAAAAGAGAAAAACAGAAATCAATGAGAAAAAAGAAAGATGAAATTGAAAAGTCAAATCTGACTACAATAAGAACTCACAAAATTAGAATATATCCAAATAAGCACAATCAAGAGTTCTTTTCAAAAAAATATTATGACTATCAACGTCATGGAACAGAGTCAATAGATGAAAGAAACGCTCAATATAAAAATCTATAAAGAAATGAAGTTCACTGGATTATTTACTCAAAAAAAGAACTAAATAAGAATTATTTTTCCCCATAACAAGAATTTGAGAAAAAAATGGAAAAAAATTTGATTGGGAAGATAATTTCTATTGTAGTAAATGGAGATTCAATTTGATAATTTATGTCTGTTCTGAATAGATATTTCAACCCAAATATGCCCAACCACAAAAACCAAAAATATAAAAAAAGAAAAAAAGATGTTGACTCTCATAAAACACTTTCTTTAAGAAACGTGAGAATAAAAGCTAAATGCTTTTATTACCAAAAATCCTATAAATCAAAAACCTGAATATAGATTTACTAAAAATCAAAATTCCAAGAATTAGAGATTTAATGGAAGAATAACAGATGATTTTTACTGTTTCTGTTGAAAAATAATAAATGCATGTTACTATAACTGTTGGATTTCACCTCTTGAAGAAAAAAACTTGCAATATCTAAACGTCCACATATTGATGTAAATGTTAGTTCTATTGATTATTTGAAAAGTGACTCCAAATAAAGAATATAGTAAATTTTATTTATTGCCAAAAATCTTTACTCAATCAATATGATAAGATTAAATATTATTCACAGTAATTTCTAAGAAAAAGAAATAAAAATCCAAATTATATTCATGCCAAAGTCTCATTATGAAAGCGATAACCAGTCCGAATAATGCTTTATACTAGTTCTATAATATTCAAGAAGAAAAATTTAAACAATATGCTAAATACTTTTTTACAAATTATAATAGGATTGTTATTGAAGATTTAGATGTTAATTCTATGAGAATGAACAAAAGATTATGTAAATCATTACATAGAAATGCTCGTCGTTTTTAAACGAAAGATGATTGCCAGCTCGAAGATACAAATGTAGGTCCATATTGCCAGATAGATACTTCCCAGTTCACTCAAACTTGTTCTGAATGTGGTCATGTTAAGACTGCTGATGAAAAAAATTGTTCTTATGCGTATAGTTCACAATGACCATGATACTTATGTTTGTTATAATTGTGGGAACTATTCAAGATAGAACAGAAAAATGCTATTTTTGAATTTAAACCATTATGGAAAAATAACGTTAATTAAAAAAATTTTTAGCTAATTTTATATTACTATTGAGCCCTAGTTCTAGCTGACACTTGCTCGTTAAATAAGAATGCGTGAACAATCGACCTCTGTGATCGACTATTGCTTTTTTTAGAGAGAATAATTCTTGTTGGAAAGTTCGTTAGAATACGCACCCTGAGGAAAGTTCGAATATAATAACGCCTCTTATATATAGATATTGATTAGTTTATCTAATTATACTTCAACACATTTTTCCACACCTAGAACAAAGAATATGTTAGAATTTATGAATTTTATCAGAGAAAATATGAGTCAGAGAATGCACTATTTCCTTGCACAGAAGATGCTGTAAAAAAAGAGCTCCCGTACAGTTCAACAAAAATTTGAAAAATATAAACGCAAAGACAATGCCCCTCAATTTCCAAGTTCATTTTTTTCACTTGATAGAAACAAGGAAATTTATCGCATGAATTTGAAGAATGCTGCAAGAAAAAAATATTTTGCGTCTAAATGATGTAGAGAAAACAGCTATTTATTAGATGCTGCGTCAAATTACAATATCCCGACTATATATAGAGATATATATGTGATTGCTCAAATGCTGAAATACCCGAATTAGCTAACAAAATTAACTCGTAACAATATGGTGAACCCCAGCTGCATCTCAAGACTGCTTATGATTGGATATAAAATAAATGGAAAAAGATTACAAGCTAAATATATTCCCATTTTAAATGCTAGAAAAAAATTATGAAAAATGATAATTATAAATATATAGAAATTGTTAATTAAATAAAAGTTCATCAAAGAAAAATTTGATGCCCTTTTATCTTAATTCATCTGAGTGAATGTAAATAATTTTTTTCTTTTTTTGATAGTTCATATTTTACTGCATGCAGTTCCCACCGTCTTATCGCCATTATAAACGCCAATTAAAAACTTCACAGGTCCAATCATACCCCGTCTCGAGCATTAAGAATATAACCAATGCTTTTCCCTGGGTTTTTATCTTCGTAAGTTACTACTCATCAGCATATTTCATGCTCCCGTCCCAAATCTTTTTACATTACTATTTGGTGCATTTTTTTGTATTGTTCCATATTAGTACATCAGTCAATGAATTTAATTCTATTTGGGGAATTGCTTTTTGTTATCAATAATAACTTTGTCCCAAATAGCATCAACCCTAATGCCATACCAGAATGTAATTCAAGATAATCATATCTAGTCAGGATCTGTTTGACTATATTATCCAATTTTCTATAAAGTCTTTTATAAAATATATTGTTGTAATCATACCCTGCCAATTTGAGTTCCATGACCTGTGTGTCATTGAAAGTTTTTTTCCATTTGTTACAATCTCCTTGATTAAGAATTCTTAAATGACTTCATTTTCTATGATAGATAGAGTTCAGCATATTCATCTGTAATCTTTATATTCATTTGAAATTGTTTTACTCCATAGTTCCCTGCCAATTTTTAAATCATTAACAAAAATCTTTATAAATTGGATTATCAACTGTGGATTAAATTTAGGGATCATTGTATTGAAATACTGTAATTACAACGCCCTTTAGAATTGTGAGTCTTTAACTCGTTAGTTCAATTCTCTAATATGTTTCTGTAATCTTTCAATTGATGGTCTTGTTCTTTCATCAATTTTCTTAAATGCTCAGGAGTTCAGCATAATATTCTGCCACCATTGTTTTTTTGACTCTATATGTCCCTCACTTGATTTAAAGTTCAATTCTGCTTTTTACCTAATCTTTTTTTCTCGTAATTGGACTTTAATATTCAAAAATATTTTTGTACGCCCTCATCTTGTAAGAAATGATTAACAAAAATTATTAGATTTTTACTTGATTGATACCGCATAAGTTAATCCATTATCCAGGGTCTATTGCTTCAACAGTATATCTAGTTCGTCTATTCGGATTTTTCTCCATTATCGCTCATCAAACATGGAATATTTTTTTAAATTCTTTTCTAGGTATTCCGGGCATAGTGCCACCTGATGGGCAATGGCTTCTACTTTTGTTCCATTCAAATTTACTATAAAAAAATAAATCTATTTATTCGTGATTCTATTGTTGCTCTTATAAGAGGGACTGTCAAAAATAAAATCTTATATTTTTCCATTTGCTTACCTCAATGAAATCTCACAAATTGGAACTCTTCACCATCTTCAAAAATTATATTCTTCTTGATTAGGCAAAAAAATAGATAGGAATCTGTACTTTCATCATAATAATATTGAGAATGGATATTGAACAAATTAGTTAAAAGTTCAATAATCTTTTTGTTTTTCCATCATTCCCGACTCATTTCTGATTGATTTGTGATTCCAATATTATCAAAAGAATAATTATAAATAACAAAAATTAGAATGATTTTTTTACTAATTCTTTTAAGTATTCAAAAATCATCATAAGCAAAATCCTCAATTTCTGATAAAGGGAAATTTAAAAACCAAATCTAATGTTTCTTTTTTTAATTTTCATTGTGCCAATCCTCTTTAAAATTATTTTTTTCCATCACTAAATCTTACAGATTCAAAATGTCCTTGAACGGGTTTTCTAACATAGAAGTCATATTTATCAATAGGGGAAACATCAATAGGTCTAACTACAGTCCCTCAATATCTTCAGTCAAATTAGCAGTGCCCTCTTTTACTACTTCATCAAATGTTCCCACCTTTGATAATTCTCTTACAATTGGAATTCCCTGCCTTTTGCTCTTTTTCTTAGTTGTTTCCCAATCTAAGATTAAATCATCTTCTTTAATTCCAAATAGCATGTAATCTGATGGTAAGTTATCATAGAGCACTGATTTTCTCCAATGAAGAAATTCAAACCAGTCACAACTTCATTATCTTTTAATTTATCTTTGATTGGATAATACCAATTGTTAATGGGAGTAAGTCCATTCTTTGTTATAAAGTATTACAGTCCTTGTAAACAGTTCATCTTTTCCTAAAGAAATATTAGAACTGTCCATTTTTTTCAGTCACCATTGAAATCCGTTATACCTATAATGATTTTTTTAAAAAAACATCATCATCAGTCCCTTTTGACCCTTTTCATATGTGGGGTTCTAGGAAATTTAAAAGTCATATTTATTCTCCTTTAACAAATGAAATCTAAAAGTTCTTCTAGAGCAGTTGAATTTGCTGTTCCCCTCAATAGTCCCGAACAGTCTTCTTCATAGTAATAATTTTTCAATTACAGAAAAGTCCATCTTTATGTACTTTAATTTTAAGAGTCATTGTTTCTTTGTCGAATCTTTGTAGCCAAAAATCAATTCATTTTCATCGCTCATTAAACTTGCATATCCAATAGGTCCTTTTTCTATTGCTTCTTTTTAACTCTTTTTATTTTATCGTTCATTTTTAGTCTTTCCTTGCTTTTTTTATTTCAATTTAGCTTTAGAATATATTGTAACAAAAAAATTTTTTTCAAGAGTTCAAATTCAAATGATTTTTCTACCATGGAACAACAACAAACATAAAAAGTAAATAAAGTTCTATTACCCCCTAAAATGAAACTGGGTGTTTAGAGAAGATTTCAGAAAAAAATTTACAAGACAAGGTCTTTGTTACTATTTCTAAACCCTCTGCTATTAAATATGCCAAAAAGCTGCTCAACAATTTGGTGGGGAAGCGATTGTCTATGAGTCAAAACCAGATTATTATTCTTTAATTAAAAAAAGGTACTGAATATATTTGTAATAAAGTCCCTTTATAAAAGCTCTGAAAAAAATTTTTAATCTCTATTATTGACATTTTTTTGAAGTTTTTATTGTATAATAAAAACCATAAAGAAATGAGAATAAAGGGAAATTAAAATGACTAAAATAATTAAGGGTTCGTTAAAAACATTCAATAAGCATGAATTAGGAAAAGAATATGCTAAAACTAATTCTTATTTATCTGACAATATTGTTTTTTTGATTTGAAAGACATTTACGGAAGAGTCCCTGATTTTTTTCTATTATCTATCCATATATCTATGAGTCAGAAACAAAAGTTGAAGATGTATGGAATATTGAACAAGGACAAACATGGGTAGAGGATTACTCCAAACTACAAAAGTTCGTTGCAATTCGAGAGTTTCATATTTAGAATTAGTAGAAGTTATTGATTTAACTAAATCTGCAAAGAACAATTTAAAAAAATCTATAACGTGAATTAACTCAAGATGAATTTAATTCTGTATGGGAGTTCATTGACAAAAAAAGAGTTTTTGAGCATTACGCCACAATCAACGTTTTCAATATATTGCTTCTTTAGCACAAGATAAATATGAATTGACAAAACCAGAAAAAGAGTTATCAGAAACAACATTAATGCTTCATGCTAAATATGGAAAAATCGTTTGATTATGAATTACTCAATGTTCTAAAGTTCAAAAATGAATATGGTAACAGAAGAAGAAATCATTGGATCACCCTAAGACTGAACTTTTTGATGTTCCAAATATCCTTGAAGAATTAATTCTATCAGAAAAATTATAATTTTTGATTTTTGTTTTGAGATTATTGAAAGAATCTAATTATTTGATTTTCAATAAATTAACAATGCCCTATGGATATAATATAGGTCGGGCAGAGTTTGTTGGAATTGACTCCGATAAAATTGAGCTCGAATCTTACTTAAATCCTATTAAAGTTCATTCAATGAATATTCTCAACACCAAGACTTAATCTTAAAAGTGCTCTATTACTTAATAATTATATTATTAATGAGCTCGATTATTCCGAATTGAAAACAATCTTAAAAAAACTAAACAAAAAAATTAGGAGTTGAATTTGAGTTTTATAAGAAAAAGCAACCGAAAGATTGCTTTTTTTCTTTTTCTTATTATATAATAGAATAGATGAAAAAAATGAGTCAAAAAGGAATTTACTAATGTTTATTGATTGTTATTTATTTTTCAGAAATTACCCAACAAATAGAGCACACTTATTATAGTTCCTTTAAATCATTACCATAGAATTTTTATATTTTAACTTAAAAGACTATTCACAAGACAGAATACAATTCAGAATGTTTATTTACAAAGTTCTAGTTCAGACTCAAATGATGTTTACAATCTTTTTCAAAAATCGAGCTAAGGGCGTTAAATATCAAGTCAATAGAAGAGTTCCATTCAGTGATTTTATAAGAGAGTCAGAGTTATCTAAAAAAACTAAATCAGAATTAACTTCTATTCTTAATGCTACCATGTTAGAAGATAAAAATCTCAAAGATTTATAAAGATTCAATAGAGAAAGGCTTTCAATCTCACCAAATTACAAATCTTGAGATTGCATGCGTTCTTTTCTCAAACAAAGTTCATGATTTACCAACTCTTGTTGGGATCTGCTCAAACAATTCGATTCCTTTCTTTATTTGAATATTATAATAAAAAGTATGAGATTGCTTCAAATCTAAGTCCTTATGCGAAAAAAATGTTTGAAATATGAGTTCATGCAGGGTTCAAGAAGATTTGAATATATTGAAAATGAAGATGTCGAGTCATTGACAAAGGATAGTTCAGGTCTTTTAGATTTAGCTAGATGTAGAAAAATTAACACAATTACAATTTGAAGAAGTTTGTCAGTTCATTTCTAAATTGAATTATCGAGATACAAAGGTCGTCACATTATGCTCTTTTATGCAAACTATAAGTTTGCCCCAAGAATATTATAATTTGTTCATGCCTTATATTGTTCTTATCGACCATGGCATATAAGAGGATCAAGAAAAAAATCATTTTACAAACACATTCACAATAAGTGAGTTGTTTACACAATTGGTTATAAAATAAATAATTGTGAGCATGGAGTCTTAAAAAGTTCTGAAGTTCATGAGTTCAAAGAAATTTTTAAAGATGATAATTATAAATACATAGACTTAGAAACGGATAAAAACAAAGATTAACTAGAAAGAGAAAAAAATATGATTATCAAATGCTATCTATATTCAAATAGAACAAGACAAATAAATCATAAATACTATTCATTATCAGATGATGTGTTTTAAGATTATTTCATGATTTAAAAACAAGATACAGCATATTTTGGAAGTTCTGAAGAAAAAAACTTTCGTTTATGAAGTTGAAGTGGAAGCAGAAGACATTATTGAGTGTGAATATAGTCATTTAGAAAGCACTCCTTTAAAAATAAAGAAACGAGTTGATTTCAAAGAATTAGTTGAAAAATATGCAAATAGCGAACCCAAACAAAAAAATATAATTAAAGAAATCTTAGATGGAAAGATTAAGGAAGATAAATTGTTTTGAGTTATATGAAAAGTATATGTCAAAAACTCCCAGCAAATTATCCCATTCTGAGCAAATGAAATTTTTAGTCTATTTTAAATCAGACGAAATATAAATTACTGCCCTTTGACCCTCTTTTATTATAGTTACATTAGAGTCTTAGAATTTTATAGAATTCCATACAATTTAGACGACTTGTATAGAGGGTTATAGATTTTTGTTGTGAAGTTCTGTATGGAAGCAACAAGTTTGAAAAATTATAAGACTAAAAAAATATTCAAGAATTAAAAGAGAATGACATAAAGTTCATTGATACAAAACAAGAAAAATTAACTCAGACTCAATTTGAAGAGTTTTTTCAATATATGCAAGAGACCAATGTAGATACTCATTTAAAAAGAATTGTCTGTGTTCTGGATACAAAAATACCTTATAAATATAGAGAATTGTTTTATCCTTATGTAGCTTTATCAAAATCCAGAACTGCCACTTGACTTGATTTCTAATAACAATTTATTCCTTGCCGCAAAAGGGTCTATTCTTTAATAAGTTTATAAAATTAAAGGGTCTGAAATACACAAAGAATGAACATACATGCAGCAGTGCTCAGAAAAAATCTTTTTGCTAAAGGAGAATATAAAGTTCATTGAAGAAGAAACTTGTAAAAATGAAAGTTCTAATTTATGACGCCCTATTAAATGCTATTTATTCATAGGTGTACAAAACAATTAAATCACACTTATTACACATTAGGACAAAATAAATTGTCAAAAATTTTATTATAATTTGATTGACTGTGTTAATGATAAAAATGAAGAAGATTTTTCGATTTAGACCGTTTGTTTATGAAGTCAGAACTAGACCCAGAAGATATATTCAATGTTTCTTTCTACTATTTAAAAAGCAACAAAATTCAAAGTAATAAGGTTCGTTAATTTTAATGAAATTGTAAAAGTTTCAGAACTTTCATCTAGGGACTCGAAATGAAATCAATTTTATTCTTAGCTGGGAACTGCAGATAGCTAAAGAGTCGATTCAACAATATAGAAAAATCATTTACAAAAAGAATATTCTGACTTTGAGTAAAAGTGGAACGTATAAATTTTTTTATCTATTGTAGTCTCAGAATAATTATGAATTACCTCTTATCACTATTTCTGCCATAGACACCTTTTATTATGTGCGATTGTTGGAATTTTATAATCGTCCTTATGACACTTATTTTGTTGGTTTTAATTCCAGTTCCTTTAGAACGTTATAACAGAGATACTTTATGGATTCAATAGATTTGAAAAATCTGACTGATGTTACTATGAATGAAATCTCCAAAGATTCCAATCTTAAATTACTTTTTGCAAACAAGGAAATTGCCTAAAGAAAGATTTGAAGACTATTGTACTATATGTTGAAAGAAAAGGGTTCACTTTATCATGTGGATGACGTGTGGGTCTGAGCATGAAATTTTACCAAAATATAAAAAGTTCAATTCTATCCCTATACTATTTATTCTAACATTGAGTTAGCATTAGACTTAATTGAAAAAGATTTGCAAGTTCGTAGCTTATACTAGTTCTATTACTTTTGGAAAGAGGTTTATAAAATTAGAAATTTAGATTATAATTATAGAGAATTTGATTCTATTAAAAAGTTCAGAGAAATCTTTTTCAAAAAAATGAATATAAATATATTTAAAAAAAGAAAGTTTGAAAAATTGTTCGTAAAGTTCTTATTTATTCAGCTGTTCACCAGACAAATCAATCATACTTACTTTTCATTAGAAAAACAACAAACATTTATTTTTTTCTACCACAATTTAATTGATTTTTCATGATAACGTAAATAGGTCCTTAATAAGACCTTTTGTTTATGAGTGGAAATTAAACTGTAGTCTTCACTTGAATGAGCTCACTCAGAGTTGAAAGTCAACAGAATTTAAAGGTTCGTTAGAGAGTCAGAATTTACAGGTCCTGTAAATGCTTATAATTTATCAACGAGAACAACAAATGAAATCTATTCTATTTTAAATGGAATGCCCCGAGTCCACAAAAAAAGTGCTCTGATTTATATAAAAGATTTTTTTCAAAAGTCCAAATGCTCTTATCTACGCAGAACAATTTAAATTTTTGTCTATTCTAAATCAAAATTGTTATGAATTGCCCACTATAACTATTTCTAGTATTCTGAAATTACCTATGTTGTTCTTTAAAAATTTCTTTTTTAATAAACCTTATACTACAACATTTAGGTTCTTTATTCAAATGAATTAAATAAATTTAAACTGGAAGAATTTTTATGGAGTTCAAAGGTCTGATGGAATAGATTTACCCATGAAAGAATTGATGTGCCATCCCAACTTAAAAAGAATACATACAAACAAGAAAAACTTTCACAAAAAACAATTTGAAGAATATTGTAGCATATGTACAATGAAGAAAGAACAATGTTTTACGCTCCTATGCAATGCCCCGTGGATATAAAAATCTTACCAAAATACAAAAAAACACTTCTATCCATACTTAATCTATTCGCTCAGAACCGCCATTGGAATTATTCAACAAAGAAAAAAACTTACTCGCTCAGAATTTGAATATTTCTATGAAAAAGAATTATAAAAATTACGCCAATTTTAATTATTCTAATGATAGTTCAAACAAACTAAAGTTCAATCTTTGTAAAAAGAAGATAAATATAAATATATTTAGTTCAACCTTGTGTTGTTTTTTTCTTTTCGCCTGTTATATAATATAATAGACTGAAAGGATTTTTTTATACATGATTAGCTCCCTATCTATTTTCAAATATAACAAGACAAATAAATCATATTTATTATGTCCCTGCCTGACATTTCTATGTACCCATCTAAATTCTTTTTACAATTTAAAAGACTATGAGTTCAAAAAAATTTTTATGCTCAATGAATCTTTCATTTATGAGTTCAGAAATATACCCCTGAAACTATTTTTTTATCTGTTCAAATGAATATTTAAAAGTTCAGAAAAATATAAAAATTGTTAGAAGAATATGTCAAAGGAATATTTAGAGTTCAATTGTTTTGCTAAATAATGTGACAAAAAGGTCTCTAATGCAATTTTTAATTGTACTAATTCTCGTCTTTTTGTAAAAGATTTTTACGATTTATTCAATCAAGAATCTGGGCCCTTTTATCTCCATATGAAAAACTTAAATTCTGCCAATACTAAATCGACTACAAGAGAAATTCACTGTTCATAATTAAAAAAAGGTCTATCAAATTCAATATATAAAAACTTTTAGAATTTTATGAGTTCCTTATGATTACTCTAAAATGTATCTATTCTTTAGGGAAATTAAGAAAGAGAAAAATCTATGGATTTCAATAAATTGAAATTATTAACAATCAAACTGAGAGTTCTATTCATAATGCTAATAGCGCCATACATTACCCCTTTGATTATAGGAAGAAAATTAACCCAACAACAATTTGGTTCCTTTGTGATTCAATTATTGACCTAGAAATATGAAAACGGAAGATTTTACTCTTATGCAATTATTTCTCATAAAATCGTCCCAGACATGAGAAACGTTTTATCCTTTTATCGTGTATCACAACCCCTGAAAAAACTTGAGGATTGGATAAAAAAATAAAAATTAGAATAGTCGATTTAGAAAAGTTCTAGATTGCCCTAGAAAAATAACTATATGATAGAGTTAAAGATACTGGAACGTCCCCAACCAAAAGATTATAGAGTTCAAGAAAATCTTTTCTTAAAGATCTTAAAATCATAGATAGGGTCTAAATATGCCAATCAAATGCTATTTATTTTCAGATATAACAAGACAAATAAATCATACTTATTATGCTCTGTATGGAAATTCAATAGTTCATCTAAATTTCTTTCTATAATTTAAAGGATTATAAAATGAGAACTTTCTCACTTCTTGACCCTTTTTATTTATGAGTTCAGAGATTTATCCCTGAATCAATCGTTAGCTGTTTTGAGGAATATATAGAGTTCAGAAAAATATAAAATTGTAAGAGAGTTCAAAATTTATTGAATATCTAAAGGAAACAGATTTATCAGATGAAATTGCTGAAGAATTTAATGCTATTTTTGAAATGCAATGACTTAGATTTGTCATTGATGCTAGAATTTCAGAAATTATTAAAGAAGAAAAATTCTTAACCTTACTATATATGAAAGATTTAAATTTTTACAATATTAAATCAAACTAAGATTAGTCCCCCTCATTTCACTTGAAGAAGATTATCAAATTCATTACATAAGAATATTAGAATTTTATAGTTCGCTTTATGATTGTTCTAAATTAAATTATCATAAGTCAAGATTGAGGGCAAATGTTCTTCCAAAGCCAGAGTATCTGAAATTATCAACAACCAATCAAAATGTCACCCTTTAAAGATTTGTTTTCTAACCATTATTATGTTTCAAATCTAATTCTGCCAAGAAAAAAAACCCAAGACCAATTTGGTTCATTTTGTGAAGATGTACTAACTGGAGTTCATATGCCAAAAACTCAAAGATTCTGCTTTTTTCTGTCATGAGATACCTACTAAATATTTAGAACTATTTTCTCCTAATATTTTTTTCACAAAGGTCCAGAATTTGTTATATCTTTTATGAAATATAGTACATAGACACAACTTTGCTCACAAAACTTCTTTTGAAAATAATTATATGCTAGATGCTTGATTATGCTGGGCTCTCAAAAAAAGATTCTCAGTTCAAGAAAAATCTTTTCTTAAAGAAGATTTTAAAATGATAAAAAGAAGATGAACATAAAAAAATCAGCTCCAAATCCTGAGTTTCGTTTTTTTCTTTTTGTTTATTATATAATATAATAGAACAAGAATTGAAAATGTTGTTAATATGCTTTATAGATTGTTATTTATTTTCTACTGTCACGAAAAGTTAGTGCCATGTATTACCAAACCATGCTCTGTATAATGGGAATTATCTATATTATAATCTAAAGTGATTTTTTTATTGGGAAAAAAACATTTTGATTTCAAACACATTTATTTATAAAGTTCGAGTCCCAGATTCAAATGATGTTTTTTTGCTCTTAACACAACAAAATTAAAAGTTCAATGAAATATAAGATTGCAAGAGAGTTCCATTTGTGGAATTCTTAAAAGAGATTAGCTCTCAAATAAAAACTAGAACAGAATTAAATTCTATTATAAATGGAACTTTACAAGAAGATAAATTTTTTTGAATCTTTACAATAATTTGATTAATGCTCATTCAAAAGTTCAACTCAAATACAAAGTTCAAAAATTCATGCAATTGTAAATTCAAGAATGCCATGTATTACCTACTCTTGAAATTAATTGAGATCTGATGCTATATTCGTTTATTTGAATTTTATAATAGAAAAATATAATTATTCTCATATAGAACGTCCCAACAAAATCAAACAGATTAAAATTGAAATTTTTTATGTCCAGAAAGTTTGAAACTATTGATGAATTTAATACAGACGATTCAAATTTAGATACGCACACAGGGACCTTCACTTTTTATTATATACAAAAAAATTAACTCAAAAAAACAATTTGAAATGTATTGTGAAAATATGGAAAAAAATTTGCAGATTTGCACTTTTTCAAATCTGCTGTTTTTGCAGACTATGAAATTCCATTTAAGTCATCAAAAATATTTCTATCCTCATATAATTTTTTTAAAAAAATCCACACGTTATCACTTCTACCAACACAAAACGTAAAGTTCACCTCAAGAGATTGCAACTGCAGTCCCCTAATATAAAAGTATAAAATAAAGGATTATAATTATAATTTTATTGAAAGCAGAAGAGTCGTTAAAGTTCAAAAAAAGATTTTTCAAAAATGAGGATTATAAATACTTAGAAATTAAATCTTTATCAGTACAGTCAAATGGAAATAAAAATATTATTCATTAAGACTTTAAAAGTTCGACTTGTCTGCTATTATGAACATCGGATTTGGAAGATTTTTTTGTTTCTTCTATTATTTCGCCTTATAAAAATTCAACCACAACATGAGAAATTATTCTATCCTTTTATAATCTATCATAATCCCGAAAAAAATTGAGAATTGGATAAAAAAATAAAATTAGAATAGTCGATTTAGAAAAGTTCAGATTGCCCTAGAAAATAACTATATGATAGATGTTAGACATTGGAATAATCGCCATCAGTGCTTATTAGTTCAAGAGAATCTTTTTTTAAAGACAGACTCAAAATCATAGAAAGGGATTATCTATGTAATTACATGCTACGCATTTTCAGATAGAACTTTCATGTTCAGGACATACTTATTATTCAATAGGAATGGGGACAGAATTTTATTTTGAATTAGAATTATATGAAGATTTTTGCTACTTTGATGTCCATTTGTTTATGAGTTCAAAAATTGATACAGATAAAAATATTATATTGTGATAATAAGACTATTCGTTCTATTGAATACAAAAATAAGTCAGAGAAATAAGATTTGAAGAATATATTACAAAAATTCAAGAATCTTTCTAAAAAAATGAATTGAGAGAATTGCTAAATATTCTTAATGGAAATATTGCTGAAAAAGAAGTTCGATGCCCGATTTATACTCAATCATCAATAAAGACATTTATAAAATTACTAGACTAGGTCAATTGAAATTTTTTTTATGATACTAAATCAAGAGAATTATAAACTACCAAAGTTCTGGAATTTTAAGATCGATTCCAAATAGATTATTATATAAGACTTTTAACTTTTTACAATAAACCTTATAATGTTGCTTTTAACAGATTCTACTAAAAATAACAGATTTTAGGAGAGTCTTATTAAACAAAAAAATTATGAAAGTTCTCTGTATTTGAGTTCACTTTCAGACCAAACACCAGAAAAAAATTTGCTTATAATTATTTTTTTTAGATGATTATATATTAAACAGACAGATTACTCAAGAACAATTTGAAAGATTATGCAGTCTATACAAACGAGATATATTAACTTTTAATTTTAGAGTCAAAAAAACTGCCCTGCAATTTTGCTCATAAGATTCTGCCAGAATATAGGGAACTTTTTTTATCCTTTTTGTGCTTTATCATGGACTAGAATATTGTTTATATTTGATTGAGAAAGGTCCAAAGAATAATGACCTTTTATATGTTTTGTTTTATTGTAGCTACAAATTCAAGAATTTTTGATTACGCCAACATACCATGGAAGAAAAGAGTCAACTGATGCTAAAACTATCTTCCAAAAACGGATTCAAATATATAGAATAAATCAAGTCTGAACTGTTTTACTGCAATTTCGATAAATGTATCGCCTCAGCCCTTTTTCTGTTTTATCGTTGCTTATATGACGATATAACACCACGCAGAATCGCTCTAGCAATATAAAATTTTTCAAAAAAATAACAATAAAATATTTGACAAATCAAAAGTTATATAATACAATAGAATCATCAAAAAAAGAAGTTCGAGGACTGAAAATGAATAATGAAGAACTTTTTAGAAGAGTTCCGCTCTTATTTTGCTCGCTCAGAACGACCATCAGAAGGTCTCTAATGTTAGACCAATTTCTGATTACATTTTAAACAATCAGAAAGCAAAAAGATAAATTAGAAAAAAATGGAAATCGAGTCCTACTACTTGATACAACAAATGGAAAAAAGGTCCTTTTTGTTAATGCCAAATATGAGTGCTAATCGTTTTGAATTGTCTCGAATTAGAGAAACAACAAATTGCTCATTATTTGAAGAAACTGACAACAATATTGTTAAAGAATTTAATTCTCATAAACAATTCTTCCCTAATTTGACTTTAGAACAACAACATGAAGTCACTGAGTTCAATTGTAAAATTGAAAGATGCACCTATGCAACAATTACAAATAAAAAAAGGATAATTCAATAATGTTAAAAAAATTAAAGAGTCTGAAAAATATTATATTGTACTGTGCAGTGGGACAGTTCTAGTTGCACAATTTTTTTATCTAAAAATCGGTGCTCTGTATATCTAATTGATGGAGACATTGTAGAACCTAAAAAAATGTTCTACGTCAAAAATTTTTGTTAATTCGGAGTTCAATATGAATAAAGTTCAGAGATTGCTAAAAAAATGGAGCCCTTTGCTTATGTTCCAGAATTCTTAACTGACACTTCTATTATTGATGAAATTATTGCTCAAGAAGAAGCCACCAGTCCTGTAGGATGTTTGGATAATAATGCTACTCGTAAAATTGCTCAAGATGTATTTTACAATCCTAACTATGAAAATGTATTATGTTTGGACTGTTTCAATGCTGAACGACATGGTCAAAGCTTATGTTGCAGCCCAAATATGATAATGAGTTCATTTATGAAAGTCCCTATTGCTATTGATGAGTCATTTCAAAATTTTTGAAGGTGACGAACGAAGACCTGACCAAATTTCATGTGCAGAACAATCAGAATCGCACCACAAAATGTAACTGCAAACGTAACAAGTGCTACATTATTATTTAATCTAATTAACTTGATTGAAGAAAGTTCACTTTTACTTGGAAATAAATATATGTTCCAGACAAAGTTGTGTAGCATGACTGCTGTAGAAATTGTTTGACAGTCTGCACTAAAATTTGATAAAATTAAAATATAAAAATAAAAAAAGGGCTTTTCAATATGGCTTTTAATTTGAAAGAAGTTCAATTTGTTAAGTACAAAGGAAAAGAATTTCCTTTGAATGCTCTGATTTGAAATGAGTTTTATCCTTGCTTAAAATCCCTACTAATGCAAAAAGTTGAAATTGTTAGCAAATTTGCAATTGTTTCTTAAAAAAATAATAATAAAAAAACAATTGACACCAGCTCAAATAACTTGTTATAATTAAAAATATAAATAATTGAAAGGGCTATTAAATATGGCTATGAAAATGTAACGGAAATTGTATTCTAAAATAACCGCTTCCCTCTTAATGGAGCTACTGTTGATGAAGTTCTCCAATTGCTTAATGTACCATCAAATGCAGAACTTGCTGTTCAAGGAACTGCACTTGTAATTACAGAGAAATCTGGAACAAAAGGTGCTGAAGAAGATTTGCTAACTCGTCTTGCAGCTCACATTTGGAGCAGAAAAATCTTAACGTTGAAAAAGTTCCATTGAAACGAAATAAAAAAATGGAAAATGGGTTCCCACAAATCTCGCTCACTCTTGAAGAGTTGAATACTTGCTTGACCGTGAGTAGAACTCAAAACAGAAATGACAGAAGAAGAGTTCGAAGTTGCTCGTGTTGCTCTTGCTGAACGTGATGCTGAACTTATTGCGCCCTGCTCATGCAGAGTTGAACAAAAAGTTGCTGAGCTGGTCTTGACTTCACATATGACCAACTTGTTGCTCTAAAAAGAGTTCTTGCTTTTCTATAAAACAAACAAAATTTAAAAAAATCACACTTATGTGTGATTTTTTTGTTTTTAATATTAATAGCTGACAATTCTGTATTTATTTGTTAGAATATATAATATAATACGAAAGGGGAACGCAATGAGTGTTTTAGAAATTGATTACAAAAGTCAATATATTCAACAAGGTCGAATCTATAAAAAAATTTGATACAAATTTATTTGAGCCTTATGTAGAATATGAGAAAAAAATTTTTAATATTAATCTTTCAGAATTAGACAATCAAATTTCAGATGGGATTGTTTATGCTGACGAAGATGCAAAACAATTTATAAATTTGGGATCCAAGAAAAATCATTCAAACAGCAATTACAAAAGGTTTGTCTATTGATGGATTAGCTAAAAAAAGTATTGTATGGATTATTACTCTTTTTGAGTCAGATTTGTATTTTATCTCTATGAATAATTTTCACCCTACTAGTGATTTGTATGTTGGCTGCCGAAAAAAAGATTTGGAACTTCTATGCTTAACTAACCTTTGGGATACTGTTCATGAAGAATCTAAATATTTATTAAATGATGATAAAATTGTATTTGTACGAAGTTGTACTGGACGAATGATGGAGAATGTATCGTCAGAAGAATTTAACAAATGGAAACTAAATCCAATTGTTCGAGCAAGTGAATATGTAAATAAATTCATTAGTTCTCGTGGAAATGCTGACTTATCTTTTTGGAATTCTAAATTAAGAAGAAAAGTTCCTGGTAATTTAAAAAAATATGCTGAATTTCTTGCTTCAATTACAACTGAACAAGAGAATGTAAATACTTATGAAGATTTTTATTGAGTGGTCAAAGACTACTTCATGGTTTAAATAGAAAGAGAGTGAAATATGGAATTAGTTAATCTTTAGCCCATCTACAAAATTTAAAAAGGATTCTACTCGAGGATTGATTAAGACAGTAATTGTCGGAAAAGACGGAATTTATGAAGAGCAAAATTCATGGACTGGAACTTCTGTTAAAAAAAGTGAATGATTATGGAATTAGTGTGTTTCCTCAAATTACAGAAGAAGTTAAAAGTAAAGGAACAAAATTTTGAGAAAAATTCCAGACTATTGCAATTAAAACAGTAATGAAATGGTATAAAGACATTGACTGACAAAAAAATGGACAAGGAGCTCAAGTGAATTTTTTTATCTTAAAAGTCGAGAAACTTGGAGGGTACCAGAAAATGGTATTTAGAACTGTAACTTATGAAGAAAAAGTTAATGGAATTGAAACAGAAAAAAACAGTGAGACTCGAAGATATTGAAGGGCTCATTTTTTTGGAATGATGATGTATTCTCTTACACTCAAAAACAAAAGAATAGTTCTGGTCAAACAAGTGACGTGAACCCTATCTACACTGCCTTAAATAATCAATATGGAATGTATTTAGAAACTCACTCACACAATAGTATGGCAGCATTTTGCTCAAGTGGACTATGCAGACTCGCAAAATGATGCTGTTCAATTGGTATTTGGTAAATTCAAATCCTCTCAAATTGAAATGTATAACTGGATTACAGTAAGTCAAAAACTTCAAGAAGGTTTCGGACCTGAAGATTTAGAAAAGTTTGTGGAATTTCCACCTTACACTGTTAATGTTGCTGAGAAGAAATTGAACTTCGATTTTGAAGTGCTTGAGGGTGTTGATGAAACAATCCTTGAAGAATGGGATAAACAAGTAATCAAACCAAAACCTATTGTGTATCATACACCTACAAACCTAAGTTGGGTTTCTAATTATAAATCAACTATTTGGAAAGAATCTAGACCTGGTAATTCTAACTGGACCCTAAACATAAATCTAGCTATTTCATCATACAAATCAACTCCTGCAAGATTGAAGAGTGACTGAATCTGCAATTATTGAACTGATTATGTTATTTGGACAAGAATTGCAAAGGTGAAATTGAAACATTAGTAGACATTTATAAAGCAGGGTATTATGAACAGTTCTTATGTTCGTAACGCTGAACAAGAAATTGTAGATGAAATTGTGGGGAACTGTTTCTGGGGCATTAACGAAACTATTTTAAAAATTTTGTAAAAAGTTATTCATTTTTGGATGAACTTTTTCTTGATTTCTGAATGTTATATTATATAATAGAATTGGCAAAAGAAAGGTTGGAAAAAAATGAATAAACGTTTAGAAGCAAAAAAAATTATTCAGGGCATAAAAGAATTGAACAGTCAAGTCAAAAAGGATTATAGTGCGTTTCCTTTAGAACACATTTTTACAGGGAATGAAGTTTTTTTAATTATGTAGCAGACTCAAAATTGGGCATCTTAGATGAATATAAAGAAATTGTAGAAACAGGTGTTATTGAAACAAATAAGTATCATTCTTCTAGTATTTTGAGTAATCTTTTTAAATCAAGATGCAATCGTTCGATTAGTCAACAAAGAATTTTTCTGAAATGTTTCCTAATGATGTGTTTGTTTTGGAATGGAGACAATTTATATTTAGAGTTTAATCCAAACAATAGTGGTAATATTAAGAAAACAGAACTATCACATGGTTACGCACTAAAAACAAATTTTTTTAAAAAAATGGTGCAATTTATGAACACAAGTTAAGTTTGAGGCATACAAAGTGACATGTTAAAATTAAATTTTAATGGGGGATATAATGGACGGATTTAAAAAAATATTTATTTAAATTAGAGGGTATTGAATTCCTATTCACAATCTTGACTCATTAGATAATTCTGTCGAAATAGAAGATTCAATTATTGTTATGACGATGATTTTGAAAAAGAGCTTTTGCTTTCAAGAACATAATCAGTATCAAATAAGAATAATTATCTTGTTATTGAAGAAAAAATTCGGACTGGAATCTATTGTTAAAAAAACATTTTAGGAGAAGATAAATTTAATCGTTTACCTAAAATCAAAGCAATTTCATAATGATGTAATTTGTCGTTATCTTGGAATATTGAGTTTTTAGTTCTCATAGTGCAAATGAATATAGTCATTTAAGAACGAACTTTAAAAAAACAATTTTGAGGAAACAGAAGATGAAGTGAAACATTATGGACATTTGACAAAAAAATATTGTAATTGTTCCAGACGAGATTTTATCAGCTGGTAAAAAAACAAAGATTATGGCAAGTGTGTAAAGGAGTTAATATATGTATTTAAAAGAAACTTTCTAAGAGTATTAAATGACAATTGAGAATACAATCAACAAAACAATGTACTCTTGAGAACTCTGGGGTTGAAATTGATTTTTGAATCAGAACGATTTAAGAACTTTAGATAGCATTTTTAATTGGAATTCGGAACGTGGAAAGGAAATGATTCAACGTTTGTATGTTGAATAAAGATAAACATGGAAAAATAAAGAATTAGTAAAATTATTAAACAAATTTCTAGCATTTTTGGGTAGCGAAGAAGAACGATTTATTAATTTGGTAACAAATTGAAATCAGAGCGATTAATCCAGCAAATATGGCGTAGAAGCAGAATCGTTGTTGATGTCATTGATTAAAGGGCATGGAGAATTGCTAATTAACAAAAAAATTCAAATTGGAGAAAAATAAGCAAAAGAAATTAAAGGATTGGACTCATTCTTCTTTTGAGACAATCCTTGCTCTTCTTGACATGGAGAAAAATGTTCTGTTGAACGGACTCGGGTACAGGCAAAAAAATGTTCTAGGGAAACTTTAAGTGCAGGGAGCTTAGGGTTAGAATTCTATTGTGCTCAACAATTCAGCAAGAATATAAATTAGTGAACTATTGATGCGAATAGTAATTTTGTTGGAGACCCTTTTTACAAAGCATGGACATGGAGGGTATATCTCTTTGACGAGACTTTGATGAACTCAGGTGGCATTGTCTTAAACGTGAATTCAGACTCTTGCAAATGGTTATTATGAATTCCCTATTGGGTTAAAAAGAAAAAAACACAAAAGATTTTTCATATTATCGACTGCAGACATACATTAGGTAATGGTGGGAGATTATAGATGCCGTGAAGAATTAGACGCTCTACATGACGTTTTGCTGTTGTTCCTTTTTGATTATGATGAAGATTTAGAACGTCAAATTGGCTGGGAATGAACAAATCTATGAATTTGTCAGTGCTGTACGAAGCAGTTCAAGAGACTGGAGTTCGGTATGTTGTATCTATGCGAGCTACAAAAAGTTTAGCAAAATTATATGGAAAGATTGACATTGAAAGAACATTAAATATGTTGTGTGCAAAAAAATATGCGAACCAGATATTAGGACAGTTGTTTCAAATTGTAAAGTGCTCATTTAATAATCCATTATTTATTGCTCTAAAAAAATATTGTTTAAGGAAGAGATTTCAAAATCTCTTCCTTTCAGTTAACAGCTTTAAGAGGATTTGGCAGAATATAGATAAATTATCAATCGACTATTAAAAGCGTTATGAGCTGGGAGCATAGACGCTAGAGCATATTTAAAAATTATAATTGACTTCTTAAAAGTATTTTTTTAGATGAAAAAAATAACTTTTTCTTTTTATGGACTCTATTCCAACAGAACTTTGAAAAAAAGCGAAGTTGGTTATTTATAAGTTATTTATTTCGTTGTTTAGTAGTTATTTATAGTTATTGAACGAAAAAAAGTGGCGTTTTGCGAATCGCTTTCCAGTGGTTGTTGCTAATGATTTACAACAGACTGCAAAACAGCGTAATGTTCAAAATCAGTATTTTGCTTTTTTTGTCAGTATTTTTTTGGGACATTTTTTTTGAGTATTTTGCTCGTTTTTGAGTATTTTTTTGGGACTTTTTGAGTATTTTGACCCTTTTTTTAAGTATTTTAGGATTGAGCTAATTTAATATTTGAACATTAAATAATTTGTAATATAATGGGAATGAACAAAAAGGAGCTGAATGAAAGTAGTAAAGATGAAAGATTTTATTGAAACAATCAATACAAAAAAATAAAAAAATATTCAAAAGAAGAATTTGAGAAAGTAATTAATGGATTAAGATTTGGTGGAAGAAACAATCATTCACAACTTATTTCTGAACAAGTTTCTGGAACTGAATCTTTAAAAAGAAAGCAGAAGATTTACGAATCAATGGTGACTTAGAAAGTTATCAAAAGATTTTTATATTTTGTTAATAAATTCATTTCTTACACAAAATACAATAAAAAAATCTCAAAAAAACAAAGAAGATATAGTAGGATTTTTCAACTAATGTATCAACGAACTAATGGGTGTTCCAAATAATATGTTCAATCGAGAGGAGCATAAATTGGCAATGAAAGAAATTAGCATTGCATCTCAGCTAGTTTTAGTGCGAAATTCTCTAAAGAGGAAATTATTACATTCGGGACGTAATTCTTAGTTTAATTGATAAATTAGAGAATGAAAAATATTAAAGTTAATTTTTTTATATTTTATTTAATATGGGGGTTGATTCAGAAGTTGTGAAAGTTAAACATAAAAAAAGAACGATCTTTTATTCTCCAATGAACTAAGTAAAAAGCAAGTGTATATGACATTGGACGTTTTTCTTAATATAAGCGTAAGAAAAATTGGCAGATATAAAGATGTAGTAAAGAAACTATTATGAGAACTTTTAGAACTACGAAGAAGAAGATTTTTAATACAGAGACTCTTATATAAATTAAAAGATTCATCTGACCCATTAAATACATTTAATTGTGCTTATTATATTGTTAATCCATCATTTTTACGCAGACATTGTTTGAAGATTTTTGGAATCTGACCCATTCTTTAGCGATGTTACATATGATAATTATGGAGTTGGGGCTCTCTTAAAGAGTGCGGGCATGGACGAACAGGGCATCAAGAAAAAAATATAAAAAAATGTAGCATTCTTTTTCTGTTTGGAATAGTAATTTCACGAACTTTAATTTAATAGGGGAATATATTGAAGAGGGCTGTGCTCGTTTGAACAAAGAATTTCCAGACATTTTCAAGAGAAAAGAAACGCTAAAGACTGTTTCTAGGGCGTTTTTGCTGGAAAGTCGAAACATTTATCGAAATCCAGTTCAGACTGTTCTAATACGGGACATATGACGATATAACACTTAAAAATGAATATTAGATAGAATAAAAAGGAGAATAATAGTGTCAAGATATTATGTAACAATTGAGAATCGACTTTTATTAAAGAATTTGATTCACAATCAAAAAGAATTAATTATCACTCAACACAATTAGTTTGGAAAGATGACTCTTTGAGCGGGCATAAAAATAAAAAGATACTTATGATTACAACAAACTGCAGAAGTAAAAGAAGATTATTTTTATTTTCTTGTAGCAAGAAAAAAATTGCTCAAACAGTATGACCACTTTAAAACAATTTTTTTAATGATTGATATGTTGAGCTCTCGAGTAGAAAATATTGGGAAACTAGAGCTATTGCTTATTTAAATTCTCTATTAGAGGATTCTGGAGCTACTTATTCTGATTTAGAACGTATTTTTTTAATAGGGATATTATGGATTGTTTAATGAGTCTTTTTCCACCAATTAACACTTCATATTTGTATTTTTATTGAATTAGCAAATTTAATTCCCAGAGCAAAAGAAATCATGATTAATAAAATAGAGTTGGCATTAGAATATTCTTTTTATTAATAATAATTCATTAGAGGAATTGGATTTATGGAATGAAAGCCTAAGAATACTTTTATGACTAAACCAATAACAATGGCTACTTTAAAAATCATTCAAAAAAAGCATTAGAGATAACTTATAGATATTCTTACAAAGATTTTGCCTATGATTTACCGAAGAATCCTTGAACAGGGTCATTATGTGAACATTCATAAAAGCAGAGTTAACAGAAGAAGAATTGTCTGTTATTCTTTATGCGACTGACAACTTGATGGGCTATTTGGGAATATTGCTCATCAAATGCTTTATAAATTATTGATAAATTATTTAGACTCTTAATAGTAAAAATATGCTAATCTTAATCTTGATTTAAAAGATAACAAAGATGAAATACTACAAGAGTGGAAACGAATAGGAGAACCAAATGCTAGAAATTTTTTTAAATATAATGCTATTAGAGATATGTTTAGATCTAATATTTCTGCTAAAGAATTAGGGTTCATTTTCAAGGATTATCAAAAGAATAGAACTATCTCTCCACAATACAAAAACTAAAGTCAAATGAAATTGCTAAAGTCATCTCTAATAAATTAGAATTAAATCATACAGCAGAAGAATGGTCAATGCTCTTGATAAAATGTTTTAGGAGTAGCCCATGAAGAAATTATTTTTTTTATTTTAACATGCTTATTGTTCTTGGCGGGTTGCAGAACCAAAAGAAGCTCATAAGACAACAACATTCTCTATTGGGGAATTTGGAAATCAATATACTAAAAATGTAGTATTAAAACTTACTGAATACCAACTTTCTAATGATTTTAAAAAAATTTTTTACGAAACAACAAAAAAATTTAGATAATAAGAAGATTAGATAAACTTTTTAAGTGAAGATAGATTTTTCTGAAACAGTTAATTACGCATTTAGAGATGTTCCTTATCCTCAGTTAGAAACAGTTATTCAAGATAATTATGGTAGTTTCAGCAATGAATGATGAATCTTTGACTGATGATAATAATGTCGTCATTAGAGTTATACTATAGCTATTACCAAAATTTAAAGATTTTAAACAAGATGAATATGAAAAAATATGTAAAAGAAAGGACTAAATAGTTCTTTCTTTTTTTGTTGACAATTTGAAAAGTTCAAATGATAGAATGAAATCACTAAAAAGAAAAGAGGACATAAAAATGAGTAATAACAAACAACTACAAACGCCCTTTAGAAATTGCAGTCATGTCCACAGGGAGTCAACTCGCTGAAATACTGACCCATATTTTTTTCATGTGTTGCGTGTAGCTCAATACGTAAATATATTCGTACAAAAAACCCAAAAGCTGCAGTATTCTTCATGATGTTATTGAAGATACCCCACTTAATGCTGAATTTCTACGGGAAAAAGGAATTGATGATGAGTTCATTAACTATTCTCTCTTTTCTAACACATGATAAAGAGAAAACAACTTACTCTGATTATATTGATAATATTTGTAATAACGTTGATGCTATGCTTGTTAAAGTTATCGGATTTAACTGACAACTTAGACCAGTACATTATCTGTCATTATCCGTGACCGTGAGCGTTTTATCGTTTATGAAAAACGCCCGTACTAAAATTATGAGCCACTCTTGCTCGTGACTATCCAGAAACCTTTAAAGAAATTATGAAAACAAAGTTCAATTAGATTTTTTTTAAGAAAGTTCAGTTGAAATAATATGAATACACAAACAAAAAAATTAGTTCAACTAATAAATGTATGGAGATTTTTTTCTACAATTTATTCCATCAGAAACTTAGAAGATGAAACACTTGAACCTGTTCTATTATTTTATAACAATGAAAGAGTCACCAAAATTTACTCGTGACCAAGAAATGACTATTGAAGAAGTTCGAAAATACTCGCCCTTATAAGATGATTCTTTTCAATTCATGCCTGACATTCCAAAATGATATTCACGCACTTGGATTTTGTTCATAACAATTAGAAAGATAAAAGTTCAATGACTAAACCAAAAATATTTTAATGATGAACGGCATCCAGTTCAAAAAAACATATTCAAGAAATGGCAAAAATACTCAGAAGATATTCTTGCTATTGTTTCTGAATCTACTATCTATACAGTTCATTGAACAATAAACCCTAATAGTTCACAACTAATATTATTGTGGATAATATTGATGCTTTAGTGCTATTTATAAATATACCAAAGGAAAAAATGCCCTATTCTTAATTTTTGCTTCATTCTATAACCCTTTTTCTTCCTTGTTTGAAAGTTCGTTCAAGAAGAGCTCCCCAGCTGAATCTGTTCTATACAACGTTTTTGTCTAGCAACAAATTTAAGAATTATTATGAAAAATAATGCATAGTCTTTGATTATAAATTTGCTGATAGGGGTTTCTATTCTCCTGCCCTAATTTTTGGCCCGACTGTTTTGCTCAAACCTTCAAAGTCTAACGTTAGTTCAATCAATACTTGTGATGTTATTACTGTAGCTCCAAATCGCAGACGCCAAATTGCAACTTCATCAGATGAAAACTTTATTTCATTGAAAAAAATCGAATTGAATTTGTATTAGATATTGCTCAAGAACAAAAGGCTGGAAACACTTATTTTAGGGTCCTCAAACTGTAGACTATTTGCTCAAAAATCCCTAATGAGTCGCCCCAATCTTTAAAAAATGTTTAAAAAACTCGTCACTTCAACAGTTCACCTTTGCTATTATGCCAGACAAAGAAAAATACTAATTTCAGGTGTTTTCAGAGTTTCTCAAGGAGAACTAAAATGAAAAATTATTATTTATCAAAAAAAGGGAAATGGGAATATAACAAATTCATAGTTCTAAAAAAACCCTAGATAATCAGAATTTAATTCAAAGAGTTCTTAGGAATAAAAGTTCTATCATTGAAATATGTTCTTTGTATTTGTTTGAAATTCAATTTTGAACACTTCAAAAGTTCGCCTCAAAAGTTCAAATTAACACTTGAATACACTGATAGATATGATAAAGAACAAACTGAAATGATGCTCAATATTAGTTCACCGTTCATTATAAAAAAATATTTCAGAGTCCCAGAAAAAAATGTTTTATGATACAAATTCTAATCATTTAACAATTTATTGCAAAGATTTATAACTACTGAATATAGAGTTCCTTTTTAAGGTCCCTATGCTTTATTTTTTTGATATTAAATGTTACGTTTTTTTAAAAAAATAAAAAAATTTTTTTCATAAAAAGAGCTGAGACGATGATGCTACGCACACAAAAATTCGGTATATCCTACTGATGAAGATATAGCTAAATTTTAAAAAAATATTGCCCATAAACGTTATTTGTATAATACATAGCAGCACAAAAAGAATTGTATTTGAAATACAAGGAAGAAAAAGTTCAAATATAAAGATTTCGACTCATTAGATGATAAAGAAAAAGAAAAATATTTTTATGCCAAATATTATCCTCAAATGAGTTTCTCGTAATCACATTAGAACAAAAGAAAAATGGGAATATAATTATGCAAGCAAATTAGTGCCTGCTTATGATGCTACTAGGTCTGTTAGAAATGCACTTAACCCAAAAATGCCAAATCATAAAATGCCAAAATTTAAAAAAAGAAAAAGAACCAAAAAAATGGGCCTTTTCTTTGATTATAAAAATCAATGATAACAATGAATTGGTTTATCCCTAAACCAAATAAATCTAAATTGTCTGATGTGGGTTCGAAAAATCCAATAAAAATTTAGCAAAAATTAAATTAGGAGAAAAATTAAGATTTCAGCTGAATTAACAGGGCAACACTGCTCTGTAATAGAAATGCCCAGGTTCTGACAATTGAAAATTAGACGAAGAATCTGAAAGAAAAATATAGTTCAAAAATTTAACCGTGATAGAACAAATAGTCCAGAATGTGGAATAGATGCCAATATTCGAGTTTCTCATTATAACGAATTAGACGTTTTTCTCATGCTGATTGGAAAACAACCTCAGAAGAACTAATGAAACAATATGGATTGATAAAATATTATGCCGTTATGCCAAAGAAACGATTGAAAAATGAAAATTGGTTCTGCCCCAAGACTTATGCAAAAAAATGAGAACCAAATTACCAAAGTTCATGCAAGGTCTCATAATTTACAAGAAGAAAAATCTAAACAAATTCATTCGCCACCTAAATAACAATTATTCATCGCCAACGATTGAGGATTTAGATGTCAATCGCCGAAGATGAATAGACGTATGCCATTCTGCATAGGTCTCATGTTCGAAAGATTCAAACAGAAGATTGAGTTCAATCCAATCAAACAAATATAGAATTTATCAGTTCGATAGATTTTACCCATCAACACAAAGATGTTCAAATTGTAAAGCTTTTCAAAAACAGTTTGAAGATAAATTGTTTCATCTGTTTGATAAACATGCAACAAACATAATGAATATAAATGTTTCCATTGTACGTGAATTGGACAGAGATGATAATGCTGTTGAAAAATTTAATACAATACAAAAAAATACTACGCTAAATTATGAGTCTGAGATTATAAAACTCTGAAAGTCCCGTTTCCCGTAATAGAAAAAAATAAATATTACATAGTCAACTGGATTTTTTTAGAGACTCAATGTCTCACTGGAATCTACTTTTTCTTAAACGTTTTAATGCTCTTGCAAGACTGGAACCTGTCCCATCTGAAAGGAATCTAACAAAAAAACGCCAATTTAAATATTGATAGTTTCACTAATAAAACTGCTATGTATCTATTTTTTTATGAATTACTTACTTATACATACAAAAAAATCTCATTTGTATATATAAAGTTCATAATTAGCCAAACGTCGACTTATAACTCATGTATGATATAATTATTTTTTTGTTGTTGATATTAAACAACACTTTTTAGAAAAAGATGAAAAAAATTTTCAAAAAAACCTATTGACAAACGACTTAAAATAGTTTCACAATAAATATATAAAAATGATTTGATTCATCTTTTGAGAGAATTAGTCTATGCCACCCTAACTTGTGAGAAAGTTCTGATGACAGATGATGAAATCTAATATATAAATATAAATGCCTCTGCCCTGATTGAAACTCTCAATTTCAATCCTGCTCTGTCTATTCTTAATCGCAACCTCGCTCCCAAGACTTATGATAGTTTCATTGATTTAACCTGTGGGTCTCATAAACAATCTTGAATGGAACATACTTAATTTATGTTTATGATGATTTTATCCAAACTCGTGCCTTTGAGAGCTCACTCCTCTGCAAAAGATGAATCACTTCAAAAAAATATAAAAAAATTTTTTTCAAAAAAACCTATTGACAAAGAATTTATTTGTGATATAATGATTTATGAACTTTGAAAAATTTAAACATGCTTAAACTGAAATTTAGCAAACACAGTGACTTAAAAATCCCCTGACCATTTTGATCTTGCAGTCTCAAGTCCCGCGCTAGCACTAGCAGTGATAGAGACGTTATGCTACCATCCTCCCAATGAACTGTGCTCATCAGTGGGTCCCCTGACTGTTAATCGTCGTAAGTCCGGGTCCCACGTCCGCTCAAATTAATTAATCGACAACACTGTATCTTATCTAAAGAAAAGATAAAATGTCCATCCTCCTTTCATACACGTTTAAAAAAATATACTGTATAAAAAAATAATTTGTTTCAACATTAAAGACTTATTTTAATACATTGTAATATTTCTTTCATTGTTTGCCTGTTGCTCATTAATTAATTGTTCCCGTGCCCCGTCCTGTAGAGCCTGCCCTTTAATCCGAAAACGGTCCGAATCCTGCCGGGGTCATTCTAATATAAATATAAATACAAATACAAATATATTAGATGATTTGAGTACAGACGCAATATAAATCGTTTCTATTTTGCAGAAAAAAAGATGAGTACCCTGCCTTTTAACGACATACGCAAATTTTATATAATAAAGAAAAACAGACTTCAAATCTATTTATCAAATTATAAAAGTCTCAGTCTAAAAATGAAATTTAATGCGATATACGCAAATTTTATATGGAATAGACTTTTAATCTGTAACCCAATTAATCACTGCCCTTAAGGAATTTTGTCTGCCCTCAGGGCTCAAATGAGTCCCAAGATCGTAGTCCAATTCCTAGGTTCCATTAATTATTTTATATTAAATTGCTGTCCTCAAGATATAGTCCAAATCCCTACTACCGATGTCTTATTTTAATTAAAATAAAATATGATTAGACATTAAATGAATAAAGACTGCCACCCATTATTCATACAATTTAATATAGTTCAACTGCCAATTGAATCGTGTTTGATGAAGGTCCTTCAGCCCCTATACATACCAAATCTTGTACAATTTAAAATTATATAGAGTCTTTTGTACAAGATTTTATATTGTCCTCAGCCCGTTCAACTGTGCCTGACTGTAAATCCGCCCTCTTTCAGTCCAAAGTCCAAATCTCGTCCCATTTCAATTAATATACCATTTATCGTCTGACTGCTTAGTTCACGCCCTTTCACGCTCGTCAAAAGTCCAAATCCTGCACCCCGAATTTATTTGGAAATAATATATTTTCATATAAAATTATCAGAGAACATCATTCGTTTGTCGATTAGAATTTTGCAGGATATAAAGCATTATGCTTGAATCCTATGTTTATAAGGAATCACATTATGTACGGCCTTATTACTTGATGATTTATTAGAAGAATTAAAAAAATAGAGGAATAGATACATCTAAATTAAATATTCAAGAAGAAACTGATGATTCTCTTTAAATTAAATATTTGGGCCTCACCCAGTTCTCATAGCGTCTTGAAAACTGCTGTCCCTGGAGCCCCGTAAAGTCTGAATCCCACCCTGCTCCGTTTCCTTAATTCTTTTGCTACGCCCACTGCAGGTCACCTGATTTGTAATCAGATCTGTGTCCAGATCCTGTCTCTGCCACTCTATATAGATGCAATAGCTCAGATCACCTGAAAAAAATTACATGTTCTTTGTTTTTACCATATTATTGCAGTTCAAAACTTATCAGAGCTCAATTCTGTAAAAGTTCATTTTCGATTAGAATTGCCGACTCTAATCTTTATCCAAGAAATAACAAAAAAATCATAACTATTAGTTCATAGCTCATGATAGATCATTGCCTGAGTTCGTTGAAAATTAGAGTCGCCAAATCTTTAATCGTACTTCATTGATTAGTTCTCTCGACACTGCGTGCCAAGAAAACCCCTGAAAATAAAATGTTTTTCAATTAAAGTTCGTAATATATGGATTACAATTTCAAAATTACTTAAAAAAATTTTTTTCAAAAAAATTAATTTTGATATTGACTTCAACTAAAAATTTTGATATAATAAACATATACAAATTTATAGTTCCTGCTCACTGTTCAAAAATAATCCCAAAACCATAGAAATCGCCTAGTCTGATAGAATCTGTTAAAAATAAAAAAATTATTAAAAAGAAAAAAAGGAAGTATTTAATCATGACAACAATTACACGTGCTCAAGATTTTCATATTGCAGATATGCGTCCGATCGGACTCTAGCCATTTCGTCAAACAAAAATACCTTACAATCTATCGCCATGATTCTAACTTGCCACGTCCTGCCCCTAAAATCAAAACTAAGATTGTAAGAAATTCCTTACAATCTTTTTCTGTCTCATATGGGCGCTGCCCACTTGGGAAAAATACTGCCCTTGCGTCTTCAGGGTCCGATTCTCCTATGCTCCATTTCCTAAAAAGGGACCTGCAATATATGAAAAAATTTAATTTTAGATGATTTTTTTAGAAAGATACTAACTCTGTTTATGGAAAAATGGAACGCTCCGTCTCGATGGAATTTATATCGCAGAGTTCAAAAATTTCAGCAATCCTTATCCAATGAAAAAAATAAATCAGAAGAGGAACGAATTAGGCCACTTTTACTCTATAAAAAAATATTTAGCAAAGAAGTTCATTGAAGATGAACAATTCAGAAATTCTGTAAAAGAATTGTTCAATAAAAAAATCTTTGTTTGCTTCTAGCCACTACCATAATTTGGAATTGTTTTAGATATTGTCGTTCATGTTTTAAAAAGTTCACCGTTTATCTAAATACAATGTTCATGCGCATAACGCCATGATAGTTCCAACCCTATGCGCAGTCTGACTCTCGTTGCCCATATATATCGAGTTTGAAATTATAACGTTGTTCATAACCCAAAAATTGTCCGAACCCTCGCAATTATAGTCCCTTTGTCTTGAAAAAATGTTCAATTTTTCAATTTAGATTAAAGGATTCATTTAATAACTAATCGAGTTTCATAAGAATGGATTTTGAAATAAAGAAATTTATTTCAACGCTCGTCCAAAGATTAATACCAGCTCAGAAAAAAATCTTAATTTGATAGAATTTGAAGATATAACTATCAAGAGTTCACTATTATAACTTCCTTAAATCGTGCAAACGTTAATGCCAATAAACATTGTAATTGTTGCAAATTATAAATTACAATATATAAGATTGAAATTTGCTAGTACCAATTTATCCAATTATCTTTTTACCTATAGATAGGATAGATGATAACTGTAAACGTTCCGTAAGGAGAAATATACTGCTGTTCTACAACAAACAGGTTCTTGATAATCTTAAATCAAAGTCAATCTTATAAATTATTAACTGCGCCCTGCCCAGCGCCCACTTTGCTTTTAAAATGGGCAGTCGTGTCCGAATCCTGTCACCTAGATTAAATCAACAAACAATTGCTCATATGAAAGGATTTATTATGTCAAATACTGTAAATATATTTTTGCCCCTTTAATTATTGCATTTGTTATTACAATTCCTATTGGCGCTATTATTACATTTATCTTTAATACGTCCCGTATTCTTGTTTATTCTAGCCAAATTGTTTATTCTATTGTTTTAACTTTTGTTATTAAGGAATTTGACTATGACAAAGATTGATGTCTGATGGTGAAACGTTATCACAGCTCGCTGATAACGGCTCATAGTTCAATTCTTGTTCGACAATACAATATAAATGCTCCTGCTCTAATGGATATGACGTGCACGAATCCAGATAGTCCAATTCCTTTAGGGACCGTATATTGGGGTATAGACAAATTTGAGCAGTTCACTGACTTTGAATCCAGTTCAGGTCCGAACCTGCTACCCCGCCTGTAAATCGAAACCTCATGCCCGAGTCCTTCATCGCGCACCTGTCACGCCAGGACCGTGTCCGAATCCCTGTCGTCGTTTCTAATATTAAAGGCAAAAGTAGCATGTCAGTCTCGATAAAAGCTCCACTGTTAAGAAAAGAAATTTTTCTTTGAATAGACTTTTTTTGGTCCAGGGTCCTGTGAAGTTCAACTCCTTCTAATATTAAAATCAATAACCCTGCCTAGGGGTAATACATAGCAGTAATACTATGAAAGGAAGTTTGACAAACTTTCGCCTGTCTATGATGGGTTAACTAGGCAATACATTTTCGAGTGTTGAAAAGACACGTTATATAAGCATAATCAGTGAGAAACCTTGAGATAATTTCAGGCATGGGAATTGCTAACTCTTTGTGCAGCTCAATGAGAGTTAGATGTGCGAAATATAATGAAAATGTGAGGATTAAAAGTTCAGAGTCTTAGCGGACAATAGCGTAATCCATGATAATATTCATATGGTTGGCAAATCATTGTAAGTATTATTGAATTTCAAAATCTTAGCGGATAGAGAAGTAATAAATTGGCGAGGAGCATTCCTTAGAACAAAATTTTATGGAACTCCGAGGCATAGCTCGTCAATGTCAAGGTAATTAGCTCATTTGGTAGAGCATATATTTAGAGTATATAGGGTAATGGGTTCGATTCCCATATTACTAACGAAGCGAAAGTCTGTGCCAGACTTAGAAAAAAAGAGCATTAAATCCATACAGATTTATTCTGAATATGGAAACAATAGAAGCTCGCAAGCAACTATTGTTTTAATCCAATGATTTCCGCAAACTTGAGCCGTACAACTTAGGTCTAACGAAATCGGGTTGAGTATCGCTAAGTCTTAATGGTAAAAGTATCGCCAGCAGGTTTGTAACTGCGAAAGATGAATGCTTAAGAGATACGGTTAGGAATAACCGTGGATAAACAACTAAACAATAAGGTTGTTAAAGACTCTTATTTAACGCTATAATCTCAGGCTGTTAACTTCTTATAGGAGAAGAGAAATCCTATTTTTATGCTCTGTTAGCTCAGGGGGAGAGCACTAGTCTTACAAACTAGATGTCACTGTCCAAATCCAATACAGAGCATTTTATCTACATAAAACGAATATTGTTTATTGTGCGCTTACATTTGTAAGCATCAACGCTCGTGCTGGAATCTGCTAGACAAGCTAGACTTAGAATCTAGTGTCCGAAAGGACGTGTGAGTTCGAGTCTCACCGGGCGTATCTTGTCTTAGTGTTAATGGGTTAGCATATCTCACTGTGACTGAGAAGGTACGGGTTCGAGCCCCGTAGGCATGATTAATATTTTGTTGTGGAATATAAAGAGTATTTTTTTGCTCTCTTTCTTAGCTGAAAGGACTTATAAAATGAATAAAACAAAAAAATTGAAAAATCTTATTACTTATACTTCTAAAGAAATTAAAGAAGCACCAATGTTTAAAGGGATCTGTTGAAAATTTAATTAAAAAAATAAAAAGGAAAGATGATTAGTTCTTTCCTTTTTTTATTGCTTTATTTCAAACTTTTTATATAATAAAGATAATTTCTTATGAAAAAGGATTATAAATGGAAAATTCAATATTAAAAAAAGAAGATATTTATGTTAAAGAGGGTTACAAACAAATCTATCCCAATGATAAAGATATTAAAAATAATTTTATTGAACTTTTGTAAATGACTGGAATTGGATTTGTGACAGTTTTCAAACTAGAAGATTGAACTTTGGGGGAATCTATTAAAAAAATATAGGGACTAAATTTTTTTGTTGCTGAAGGGGTGCCAAGAGATTCTTCAGCTATTAATTTACGTTTGAAAAAAAGAGTCACAATCTCAAGAGTATAGAGTAGAAAAAGATTTGACTTATCAAATAACAAAGATGGACTTATTCAATATACAGATAAACTAATTAAAGATTATAGTAGTATTGCTAAAAAGATAGATAAAATATATTTTGATATGGACTAGAAAATTCTTACTTATTTCTTTTTGATGAACATTTTATCAGCAAACAAGAACAGAAATATCTATCCAAAAAAACAAAAATCTATTGAAGCGAAAAAAATCAATCTCTGAATTGTTTGAATAGAAAAAAATATAAAAAAAGAAAGATTAGCAATTAAGTTAATCTTTCTTTTTTTGTTGACAAATCAGCGTGTGTATTGTATAATGAATGTAGAAATTAAGAAGAGTCGATAAAAATATGAAACTGACAATAAAAAGAAACAAAGAAAGCAATTAAAAAAATAAACAAGTAATTAAATTTACTCTTTTTTTGGAAACACGAAAACGGAACTTCTTCTAACAAAAAAATACTACAAACGCTATGTAAAAGCAGTTGCACAAAAGATTAAATCTTTCTATCCAGCATTAACTTCTTCAACAATTGCGGCTGAATTAGAACAGTTAGAGATTTTTGCCAAATGTATCATGCTTTGATAAAGAGGGTTGTCTTATTCAGGGGTGGAAGAAAGAGTTTTGTTAAATATAGCACTTTTGTTGTAAAAAAACAATAAAATTGAACTTTCACGTATTGAAAAAAAGTGATGAGTATTTCCTTGTGGATCAAGAATTAGGAATGGAGTTGGATTCTGATGTTGCTGTATCTGACCCATTTACAAATCATTTTGCAATTTTATCTAATGACTCCAAATAGATTGGCTCATGTTGGCGATAGAGAATTACCTTTGTTGTTAAATCTTTCTATTAAATCAAATGGTACATTTAATATTGCTATTGATGAAAGTGTTTTTGCTGGAACAAAATCTAGAACATTGTTAACCTTGACAAACAAAAAAATCGGGCTCGTAAAGAATATGAAGTAGAATTAGAAAAATTTAAGAAATAAAAATCTTTGAAATTAATCGAGATATTGCACCTATCTTTAATGAATTAATTCCAAAATTAAGTGCAAAAAGTAATCAAGAACCAAAAAGAATGTTTCAAGTAAAAATTATTAGAACTCATTTAATGAATTAAGTAACAATTTCTATAAATCTATTTCTAAGAAATTAGGTTTACATTCAGATAATTATTCTATTGAATTAAGTTCTCACCCATCGTTGAACCCCTAAGAAGGTGAATACGGTGGAGCATTATATCGAGAATATGATGGCACATTATGTGTTGATTATCATTTAGCAAACAAATATATTGAAAAAAACATTACTCTAAAGAAATCACAGCAATTCAATCTGAAATTGAAAAAAATTAAACAAGAAAATGACTGAAAAATCACCCATTCAATTTGAAATTTCTTATGGAATTTCTGTTGGTGATAAAAGCTGCAAATGTTTATGCGGGCCGTCACATTAAAAACAATTGCTACAAGAGTCAGACGCTAAATACTTTCACAAAATGGAAAAAGGTATTGAATTAAATTCAAAAAGAAAGTCATAAATTGAACTTTCTTCTTTTTGTTGATTTTTTTAATGATTTTATTGTATAATATAACTCAACAATATTGAAAGGGATCAAACAATGAATACTATTGTAGAAAAACAAAAAGTAAATTGGACGAATTAGTACAAGAGGGTATAAAAATCATTTATCCTAACGCTATTGATGATTTGGATTTTGAAGTTATTATAAAGGAAAAAAACATCAATTCTCTGGGCCAACTATTTTAAGACCTATAAAAGAAAGTTGGAATTGTAAATGCTTTAATTTTTTTATGAAAAGAGATTTAAATATAAAGGATTTTTATTTCTAATCCCTTATTATTTTGTAAACACATCTGCTCGAGAATATAGTTTGCGTTTTGATAAAAGGTGAAGCAAGTAGAGAATTTAACTTAGAATGGATTCATATTGTTTCAGATAATAATGAACAGCGAAATTACACTGACTTTTTATGAAAAAGATTAACTATGTTCTGTACAATCCTAAAAAAAGATAGATTAGTTTTCTATATTGATGATGAATTCAAAACCACTAGCAAAAACTAGCATGAAACGAAAAAGAATAAAAAAAGAAAATCTTGAAAGAAAAATTAGAAGAAGATTTACAATCACTATTTAATTAAAGACTATGGCAGCAGGGCGTTTAATAAAAATGAATGATAAATGTTATTAAAAAAATGATATGAACTGTCTTAGAATTGCTCAGACTGCAGTATAGTATTATTTAAAATGAAGGGCACATAAAGACATGAATCATATTGTATAAAAAGAAAAGAAAAGATATTTTTAACATCTCATATTGAAGATGGTTACAAAGTTATTTATCCAAATAAGAATGTGAAAATTAAGACTGATTAGATACTATAGAAAGTAGTCTCTCCAGTTTTAAAGTTTCTAGTCATATTAAAACGCCCCTAACTTGTAAGAATTTGAATTTATATGATGTTCTATTAATTATAGAAATGATTTGTTTTTAACACCTTGTGTATTTGATA
>BNJV01000556.1_pt1 | contig 49045 bp, 68 predicted proteins | sample 8540591 | NCBI WGS metagenome assembly BNJV01 (sample SAMD00202457, study PRJDB9452) | human saliva metagenome | host: Homo sapiens | reverse complement strand
GGAAGATGCTGTCGTCATCCAGAACATTAACGGGGCCGTCGTAGGTGTTCACCTGGCGGTCATACAGAGTAATCTGCGGGAGAAGCTGACCGGCCAGGATGCCGTTTATTTCCTCAAGGGTTGCAGGACGGTAACCGTCGCCAACCTTAGTAGCGAACTGAGTGTTGGTCTGGATAGCCAGGAACACGCGGGTAGACATCACCATCGCGCCGGGATAGAAGCCGTTGAGCTTCTTGTAAGCCTGGCGCAGCTTCACCAGCTCATTCAGGATGTTGGTGCCTGCGGTATCAAACTTAGCCGCCACGGTCACGTCTGCCTCTGCAGAGCGGCCCCATACATCCTCAGTCACGCCGCCAGCTTCGGTCTCTACCAAGAACTTAGCCTTGTTGAGGGTCTGCCCACGCTGGTACTCAAGACGGTCAGCAATCGACTCTACGCCCTGCATGACCTTATCCTCAATGGACTTGCGGATAATGTCGTTGGACTGGATGCGAGCGCGAAGCTGGTCCTTTTCGCCGATGGTGTATTTCTGAGTCAAGGGGATGTTCTCAAAACGAACAATCTTGACGGGGGGCTGAGTACCACGGCTAGGGCTCAGCGTCCCAGGCGCGGTTGAACGCCATGACGGGGCGGGTGACCTTGAGGTCCTTGGTGTTCAGGTCGATGCCCTCAACGTAGCGCTCGGGGAAGAACGAAAGCAGGGAGTTGGCGGCAATCTCCTGTGCCTGGATGTTCTTGTAGTACTCTTCCGCGAAGCCGGTCAGGTACTCCGGGGTAGTAATCTGGTCCAAATCATAAGTAGACATTAGTTAGCGCCCTCCATGAAGATAAAGTGCTTGCTATCTGCGGGCTTCTCCATGGCAGAGCCAGAGGCGAGCTTAGGCAGACGCTTATGAATGATAATTCCCTTGACAACGACGGCTACCTGCTCAGTGCCGGTGGTGTTGGCATGGTCGAACAGCAGGAATCCTGCGGGGTCAGCTGTGGCGGGCTTTACCTTGTTGGCTTCGATAGTCACGGGGTAGCCGGAAGGTACACCGTTGTATTTCTTGATAACTTCCGCAAAGTCTTCGGCGCTGATGGTGAGCGACTGAGCCTCAATCGAAGCGGTCTCACCAGACAACCAAGCCGGGAGGTTGCGGTTAATGGTAGTGCTATGCAGATTAGGCACTTGTAACCTCTCTATTTCTTGTTGAACTTAGCTCGCACAGCGGCGGCACCGGAGGCGAAGCTATTGTTAGACGCGTTACCTGTATCAGGCGCGCCATTTAGTGATGGAATGCTAGATGCCTTAGGTTTCATCTGCTCAGTCAGTGTAGCGAGGATACCGTCAAACTTAGCCTGGTCGAAGTTCCCTTCCGAGTCCAAGAACGACGCGGCACCCAAACTATCGAATGCGCTCTGCAAACTCGATAGCCCGTTCGCACTCAGCCCGGCTTGAATCTTCGACTCCGCAATCTTAGTGGATGCTTTAGCCTTGTAGTCGCTGAACTCATTCTGCAACGCCTCTAGACGGTCAGCTACAGAATCATCTGCATCCTCAGACTTGCGACCCTTCTTAGCCCGAGCCTCCCACTCACGTGAGTGGGACTTCCACTGCTCTACCTGCTTAGTCAGATTTTCAATCTGAGCTTTCAGGTCTTCCTCGCTTGTTGAAGGTTCCGAAGCATCCCCTGCGGCGTTCTCCTGAGTAGCCGTTTCGGCGTTCAGGTTCTCACCTTCCGGGGTTTCCTCCGTACCAACGTTCGCAGACAAAATCTCCTGTGGCATATCTGTATTCCTTTCATCCCCATTCCGGGGGTTTAGCGAGAACCACCTGCGGATTCCTTCACGCCGGGATTCTGCATCTGGTGAGCCTTCCAGTCGCGCATGAAGTTCTTCTTCCGAAGCATCATTAAGCGTGATTACTGAGTCGGCTTTTATGTATTCCGCAAAACCCTTTCGGTCTGCGGAGTCTGGCAATGTGCGGGTAACCCACACGTCCCTCTGGGACCCTCGCAGGTGCAGGCTCTCTTCCAGAGCCGCCCTTAGCACAGAGTCTCCATCGAGTAAATCCAAGTCTATAATAGCATCCCCCGGCTTGGAATGGTCTCGAACATATGTACTCTTGCCGCTGGCTGGGGGTCCCGTAATCAGCCGAATCATGAGGCATACGCTTTCGCCTGGCGTTCCCAATACGCGATACGGTCTTCTAGAACAGATGTTCGAGTGCGCCTGGGCTTAGCGCGCTTACGCCGTAGGGCGGCTAGTTCGTCCCGTGCGTCGATAGCCTCTTCCTTGGGCGTGTGCACGTATGAAGCGCGGTCAGCGTCCTCCCCAAAGAGCGCGTACTTCTCGTCCTTCGGTGTAAGCCCGCTCTTGGACTTCTGTACACGCCGCGCCAGGGTAGGCCCGCGCTCCCCCGAGACATACTCGGCGATGCGCGTGTTCGATAGCTTGCTGGCGGTATTCCCGCCCGCAACCCGGTAGATGTAGTCTAGGTCTTCTCGGTTCAGCTTCAAGCCGGGGTCAGATGTGTTCGTGACGGGCAAGGTCTCGCACTTGCAGTTATCGTGCAGCGGGTACAGCTGGTTCGTTGAGTACAGACGGTCAGCTGCTACCAGGCAAAGACCACAGGTGCCAGTCTTAGATAGCTCGGGGTGGATGATGCGGCGGTACCCGATAACACCTTGTGGCGCGGCGGCTTCGTATACCCGCGCGGCGCGCTCCCTGTTCGCCATACGAACATCCGCGTCTGCCAGCTGACGGACGCGAGCTAGGGTCTTGAGAATAGCTTCTTGGTGCGAGTCGCCGTTGTTACGGGCAACACGATACTCCTTGACGGGGCGCTCCCACACATCCTCGGGGAGAATGTTCTTGCGTGGGTACGAGCCGTCCCGTGCCGGGGATACGTCCTTGGGGAACTTCTTCCCCCTCAGCTTCCAGAGCCTCTTGCAGGAACGCATCAGCGTCAGCACGGGTTTCGTCCATAATCTCTAGAACCTTCTCGACAGTATCATCCACTAAATCATCCACTGATGTTGAGGTCAGAGGGTCAGAACGCCACCGGGCAAAGAGCCACTGCACCAGAATCTCAACTAAAGACCTGTTGCGCTGTGACTGGGCGTTAGCCAGCTTCCCGTAGAATCCTGAGGTAGCCACTAGACGGCACCACCGTTACGTTGGTTCGACAAGTTAGCCTCTGGTGAGGTGTTGTTCAAGACCTGGCGGTTCTTCGGGTCTGGCTCCTGTGTCTCTTCTTGCTCCTGCTCTTGACGGGTGATGTTCTGCTGCGCGGTAGCATTAGCTACTACCAAATCGCGAAGCGCCTGGTTACCCTGCACCCGCTCAACCTCTGCAATATCCAGAGCAGAGAATCCACCAAACTTACGCAGTGCCACCGTCAGCGGCACACCTGCAGAGGTAGCAAGCTGGACGGCAGACATGCGCTCAACGTCCGAAGGACGCTTCGGGTTCACCCAATCAATGTTGATTTTCGTAGCGTCCGCGCGCTCAGAATCTCCGCGCGCCAGCATGGCGTCCGCAAACAGCCGCCGAAGTGTAGAGGTTATGCGCATCTCCAGGGACTCAATGTCGAAAATCAGAGGCTCATTCTGCATAGACGCACCCTCCGCCGAAGACGTGGACGACTCCGGGGACAGGATGTACAGCGGGGTTTTCGACTCAGCGGCAAGAATCTTGATGTTATCCAGCACGACGTTGCGGATAGGGTTCAAGTCCGTGGCGGAGGACTCCCAAATATCCACGCCGTCAGGAAGCATCAGCAACGCATCCGGTGCAGTCTCGAACATGTCGGCTGAGTACTGAATCTCGTTGCCCTGGTTGTCATACTTAGGCAGGTTGGACAGAACCGTCTTACGGAACGCCTGCGTGGCGGTGAGAATGCCCAACTGCAAGATGGTGTGGTTGATGCGAGAGAGCGTAGGCAGGTGGCGGTAGATGATGCCGTCTCCGTCCGACAGTTCATATATCGTGACGGACTCGCCCTCTACCGTTACCGGAACTTCCCACTGCCACTCGCCAAGAATCGGGGAGAACTCCGCCAAGTCTGGGCAAGCCCACTCGCCGGTGGCCTGCAACGGAACGTTCAGTTCTGCCTTCGCCAAGCGGTAATACCCTGGTCGGGCGAAGAGCATGATGCGGTGCTTACGGTCTGCAGATGCGTACATGGCGAGCGCCGCAACGGTGTTTCCGGCCGCGTCGTGGTCGCAGTACGTATGGGACGGAGGGGAGGTGCATCAAGCCGTCTTCCGTCAGAGCAAGATACCCCTTGCCTGAGGTGAGCGTGTCTCGAAGCGCGTCAGTTAATTTCAGCTTGAAGTCCGACTCCTGGATGAAGGCCTCAATCTCGTCATCCCCGTCTGCCGAGTCATCCACCGCCGACTGTACGCTGTGTACACCAATGCGGGGCAAGCGAGAATCAACCAGCAGACATGCCGCGTTCACACGAGCTTTCTTCTGCAGGTTATACCACGCCCGCTGTACATCCGCGCTAGTACCTGAATTGTCGGGCAGGGGAATCGGTGCGCGCCCCGAGTACCAGCTGTTCATATCCTTGATGTGCTGACGGCGGCGGCTTAGCTGTCCGTACAAAAAGTTGATGTACGCCAGGTCCTCTTCAAACGGTTGTATTTCCAAAGTATTACCTCAATCGCATAGGGGCGGCAGATTCACGAGCCGGGGCTATAGTGTGCCCCTTCGCGCTCACGCGTAGCTTGGGACTGATACGCCAGCATGAGAGCGTAAGCCGCGTCAATCTTTCGCGCGGACGACGGCGACTCCTTATACATGATTCTACCTGCCTTTGTCTCTCGGTACTGAGCGTTATTGAGGTGACGCATCAACACGCCGGGTCCGGTGAGTTTCACTTCCCGTTCGTACAGAGCGACACGCAAAGAGCGGGTGGCCTCGGCAACCCTGTTCAGTTGGTTACCGCGCCAGAGCATGGAACCAAACCCATACTTCGAACCGCGCCGGGCTGACGCTTCTCTTCGCATTTATCAGAGACTCCCACTCAGCGGCTAAGGACTCCCACCCGGCGGGGTCGAACAACCCATCTACCACGTTGAAGTCCTGGATGAACTTACGCATCACGTCGTCAATCTCCGCACGAGGTGGTTCCCACCCACGGCCTGATTCGTCGTCCGGTTGCTCCCAGACACGAACTGCCCAGGCCAAGCCGTCCGATACCCTCATGGCTACAATCGCAGTTGCGTCAGTGACGCCACGTGAGCGTCCCCACGAGCCGTCGAAGCCCACGACGAGCATGTCTTGCCGGGTGATGGGGTCGATACCGGATGCTTCCAGGTTCTCGTGGGTTGTAGCCTGCAGAACGTCATAGGGTATGAACGCGTCCGCCGAAGCGTGCGGCTTATTACCGAAGTACCGCGCCGCGTCTGATAGCGTCGTGGCGGGGTCGAACACATCATCCAACACACCGTTGATGCGCACCCACCCGCCGGGGTAGGGCGAGCCTTCCACGCCACACGGCGGGGTGTGAATCTTGCACCCGGTGGGGGACTTCAAGGAATCGCCATAGGCGTGCTCAAGTCCAGAAATGATGCTGGACGGGTCGGACAAGTCGGGGTCTCCCCAGTCCCTAGTGTCATAGAGGATGTTGTTACGGAACGACTCTCCGGCCATACCCTTCTGCCACGCATTCCAGGTCTGCTCAGCGAACGAGCCTTCTCCCGGCACGAATGCGTTCGGGGCTTCCAGCAAAGTTCCGTCCGCTTAGATAGGTTTCGCTTCGCTACCGCGCCGAGACGGTCACCGCCGTTTGACGGTACCCATGTCTCCGTCTGGTCGGCAATCGTGAACTGGTTCGGCTTACCCTCAAGTGAGCGCGCCGAGGATGTACGCGGCGCGATAAGCCCATTGTGCGGTAGCAGGATACGGGTCTCCATGACCTCCACGCCGGGGTATTCCCACAGCAGATGCTCGGAGGACATCATCTCTTTCATAGGCTCGAACGCGTTTCGGGTCTGCTCTTCCGAGACGGCAAGCAGGGTAATCTCTACCTTTCGCTCCGCGTTCCAGGGCTGTCCTACAGGGCGGCCTTGGGAATCCCACCCTGCGAAGCGGCACGGGCCGAGTGCTTCGAAGGCGGCAATCGCGGCGAGGAACGGGCTTTTCCCCCATCCTTTTGGACGCTGTATAACGCCGCGCCGGTACACGCGTTCCCCCGTTATGGGGTCAATGCGGTACCAGCGCAGGATGAACTCAGCCTGTTCCCGTGTCGGGCGAAACGGTTCATCCCACGTGACGGTAGGGCGGGACAGGTATGTCTCCATCCACTCAAGGGCGATGTACCCGAGAGTAGGTGCCTCGCCCTTGTATCGTGGCTTGAATCCCGCACGCACTGGGGCGTTAGCGAATGTATCAATCATGTCAGGCTATGCCTCTAACCTCAGCTCGCCATAGGTAGCGTTACCCTCTACATGCCGGGGGGGTGGGCGCTTTCTGAGTGTGCTCCGCCAAGCGGCGTTGTAGTTCTTCTGCAGTAAGAAGCTCTATCTTAGCCCCGGCGATAGACTTCGGCGACAGGATGAACTCGCGCGCACTGGAGACAGCAACCTCAACGGAACGCAGGGTGGATACACCGCTCTCGAACTTACGTGCCGCCTCTTCAATAGGCATGATGACTGAAAGGATGAAGAACTGCCATTGAGTCTTCGTGAGGTTCTGCAGGGTAGGGTGCTCCTTGAGGGAGTCCCAGAACTCTACCGTGAACGCGTGCCAATCAAAGTAGTCGGGTAGCTCGGGCTGCGGGGCGGGGCGGTACTCCAGAGGCGTAGCCTGGACGACCTCATACTGTCCGCGCTTGCTGCGGCTGCTCTTGTTATTCCCCTTGCCTGGCATAGATATTCTCCTTTGTGTTCAGTGACTCCCATTCGGCAACCTCTTTCGTATACCTCTTCAAGCGCATACGTTGGATAGGTTTCAGCTCTGCTGGGGGTATCGCTTTCAGTTTTCGTAGTGTGCGCCGGATGTGCTGCTTGTGGCGGCGGTGCGCTAGACCGCACTTCTTAGAGCAATACCTCCGTGGCGCTGGGACTGCGCTATACTCTAGAACAGGTTTGTGGCATCGAAGACATTTTCGATAACCGTCAACCGATTCGAGCTTATGTTCCATAGGCTCTCCTGGCATTAAATTTATTTAAGACCCAATATGCCTTAAGTTGTGGCGCTTCTCCCCCAGTATACAGGGTCATTTGAGAAGACCGACTAGCCGGGCGCGCGGCGTTGCGTGCCGGGGGTATTGGTGTCGTGCCGGGGGCGAAAAATTATTTTGTATGATTTTCCTCACACGTGTATGGGTGAATATTTATGACCGCACCCGCGCCCACAAAATAGAACACATTTTCTAAGCCCGTACTTTTCGAGATGGTTCAGAGCCTGAGCGACAGAACCCGGCGGAGGGGGTAAATCGGATGGGGGCACCACCCTTCCCCCTGGTTCGAACACGTGTTCTAATGAGCAGGTGTGGATGTGAATAGTCATGCAAGCACGCGCATACACATACAAGCAGATGTGCACGCAAAGAACGAAGATGACTTGATGCGCATCATGCAATGATGTACACGCACACGCACACGCACACGCACGCGCACACGCACACGCACACGCACGCACGCACGCACACGCACGCACGCACACGCACACGCACACGCACACGCACACACGCATGTACCTATGTACACAGCCATACCCACATACATGTACCCGCATACACGTGCCCACATACACGTACCCACATATGATGTGACTCAATTCATATCGTTTACGTTTGACAAATTATCAAACCATAGTGCATTATGGATATATCAACAAAACGAAATAGTGATAGCGAGTCAGGTAGCCCAAGAGTTACCAAGAGCTTCTAGAGGCTCTAGGGAGAGTAGCCAATACCGCTAAAGCGTGAAGTGAAAAGCACGGTAAAACGTGGATGACTAGACCAGAAAGAAGACTTGACAAATCATCACAAACAATGTAGAGTTGATACCAACAACAAAACGAATTGCTCTTTGATAATCAAATAGAGGACTGTGAACAATGACAACTGATTACGTCATGACGTGGGTAGCATACATGACTTCATGGGCTACTTATGCACATGAAAGCCCTATCGCATGGGTAACAAACTTGCTAAACCCACTCATGAAAATTGCAGGTATGTAAAACCTGCCGCGTACAAAGGGTTAGCCTTCTAGCCGGGTGCGATTCCCGGTGTACGCACGGGATTACCCAGTATCGGGTATCCTCAACCACCTTATGGAAGGAACCTTGAAATGAACAACAAGGATGCTCTGAACGTTCTTATGGACAACTACAAATCGGGCAAACTGGAACGCGTCGTCAAAGAATACGGCGCTGATGAAGTGGTCGTACGACACGCCGGGGTTCTGGAACTTGATCCCGGGGAATACGACGCTTATGCAATTCCGGATGTCGAAATGAAAAAGCTCAATCGCGTATACAAGGCGGTGGGACTTGGAGATACCCGAAACTTCATTACCGGGCATTCCTACCTACCCACAGAAAAGGCTTTCATGTTCCTTGCGCCTAAGGGCGAAGACATGGACATATCACACAACCTGTTCGGAACTTTTGATATGCGGGCTGTGATGGAAAAAGCTGGCACTCGCATTTACTTCATTCGCTAACCCGAAACCACATCACGAAAGGATATGACCGAAATGCTCAACCCCAAAGAACTCAAAGAAGCCCTAAACCGACACCTGGAAAGCGGGGAATTGACTCGCACCCTTGAGAAGCACCGCCTAAAGAACCTTTCGGTATTCTTCCTGCGGGAAAACCCGGTAAGCGGCATGCGTAGCTGGGCTATCCTGGATATGCAGTACCGCCGCCTCAACGCGGTCTACGAAGACCTGGGATTGGGCGAACTCAAGGAATACATGCGCAAGTACAGGTACAACGAAACGAAGGACATTCACAAATTCTCCACCGGAGGCGGTTACAGCATCTTTGACGCTGACTTGTTCGGGGGAGATGCAGACGGGCGTGTTATTGAAGCGTTCAAAAACGCCGGGCTTGTGATGGACTAACCTTCAACCGTACTCCACTCAGTGAATAAACACCGCACATTTTCACCGATAATGCGGTAGCCCGTTATGGTACTAGCCGGGGTTCGATTCCTCGGGCGGGCACGGAAATACACAACCTAATCAGAAAGGTAACCGGGCATGAAACACCTGAAAACCCTTGCAACTATCGCGGGGCTTTGGACCGCTGTTCTGGCAACCGGGTTCGCGTTCGCGTATCAATACACGTTGTTAGCTGAAACCCTCGCATGGGGTATCGGGGCATGCCTAGCCGGGCTTCTTATGTTCCTGCCCCTCATGCAGGTAGCGACAGAGCCTAAAGGTAACCGGGCTTACAAGTCGAGTAAAGACGCTGTGAAGGCTCTGGAAACAGACACATCCGACATTCTCACCATCAACCGCCGGGCATTGGCGTAACCGAAAGGAAACGAGACAAATGGGAAACCCTCAATACATTCAGGATGCCGTAGACAACTTTGAAGACTTGTACGGGGGGAGAGCTGACCTCTAAGCAACGACAGAACCTTGTAGAAACTCTTGAGTATGGTGGTATTTCGCTGGGTATGGATGTAGACGACGCTACAGAAGCGCTCGCCGTATGGGGTGATTACACCGGCGACATGGAGCGTGCGCTAGATAGTGTGGAGTATTTGAAATCTTTGCTTGATGGTTATGTAGGTGGTTACGACGACCTGGAAGACTTCTTAGCGAATTGGTACGTAGAGTCCTTGTGTCTTTCAAACAGCGATTTAGCTTCATACGCCGCTAAATTCCTGGATTTTGAAAAGTATCAAACCCACCTTGAAATAGATGGATGGGTGTTCGCGTCTTATGCCGCTGGCCTAACAACTCACGTATTCGCTTTGTAAGAAAGGCTTTGAACTGTGGCAACCATAGACCTAACCAAACCAGAACTGACCCCGCAAGATAAGGAAGTCATTCGCAACGAAGTAAGTCGCTTTGAGAAGCTGTGTCAGGAACGTTACGGCGCCCCGACCCCGCTTCAAAAGGCAGATCTAACCCACGCCTACCAGAACGCCATTGAAGCAGGTATCGGGCTTGAATGCCCGGCGGATGCCCTCATGTCTTGGGGTGTACACACAGGGCTACTCTTTGACACTCTTGAAGACAGCATGCTATAGAGCGTCTGCTCTTCGATTACGACGGCGATCACAAAGACCTTGACGGGTATGTACGAGAGCTTTACAGCCGGTACTTCAACGTGGACGACGCTAAAGCCCTACGATTCGTAGACACCAAAGCATTCAAGGATGAACTGGAATACTGGGGATGGTGTTTCGCGCCCTCCCTGGACGGTACCGTGTACCACGTCTTCAACGACTAAACAGAAAGGAAGAGTTTGAAATGGCTTTTGAAGGCACTCTACTTGACGACGACATAACCGCAGACAAACTAGCCGTGTGGTTAGAAGACGCGAGTGCACTACACGACTCTAAGGTGGACGAAATCTTAGGTGAACTGGACTCTTTCTCAGTGCCCTACGAAGAAGACGACGAGGTTATACCGGATGTTGTACAAGACTACATCGACAGCTTGCACGCGGGTATTAACAAGCTGTTCGACACCATCCATATTGTAATTCCTGCTCTTGCTTACCGTGCCGAGGGCTTCTGTAATGATGCCACAGAGGCGCAAGACGCCCTAACGGTATTCCGTGAAGAGGTGGAACGGGACTACATAGAGCGCGCAAGCCTTGAAGACTTGTACGAACAGCTTCGAAATATTCGGGAAGGGTACTACGGAAACGATTTATCTGGGGCTATCGAAAAACTTTACCGCCAAATAATAAACATGATGGAGGGAAACTAACCATGAAGAAACTCATTGCGCCCCTAGCCGCTGTTGCGATAGCGTTCTCAACCTTGGCACCTCTGGTACCGGCGGACGCCGCCCCTAGACAGCCGCTTACGAAGACCCAATGCCAGCGCCTTCGCGGGGTAGACCCGTGGGTTCCTTACTGGCTGAACCAAAAGCATTGTAGTGGGTGGATGGGCTTCATTAACTGCGCGTTTGGTAAGCCGTACTGCGAGTAACCGCTAACAACTAAAACGCTCCGGTGCGGAATGTACACCACGCCGAGGCACCACAGAAAGGATTCATCATGACCGCAATAAAAAGCGCACTAGACTACTTTGCAAACGGCTACGAAGAGATAACCGGTAGCATGCTACCAGCTGACCTTAGGGCGAACCTCAAGCGAGCACTTCTAGCCGGGGTCTATGGCTTTGAATATGACCCGGGTATTATGGCACGCGCTGTCCTTGCTTACGGCGACCGTACCGGGTTCCTAACGGGTTTAGTGCACAGCACACGTATTATGCTCTCAACATTCAACGAATTTCAGGGGTGGCTTGAGAGTGAAACGCAATGCCTGGCACCTATCTACCGCGCTAGGTATCCGCGAAGCACTAAAGCCCCTATGGGCGAAGACCTCAAGTTTCTGCGCGAGGAACTGGAAGCCGCTAAATGGCGCTTCTGCCCGGATGTGTACGGTAACGGCGTTTACGTATTCGCTGGGGAGATTATAGGAGACTACTAATGCCTAAGAAACTTCGAGCACTCACCACCGCAGGGGCTTTAGTCCTAACCGGGGCTTTTGGGGCGGCTGTTGTAGCAACCGGTGGCACCGGAAACGGTGCGACGCTGGGAATGCTACTAGCCGGGGGCTACGCGGCTTACCAACTCATGCGGGGTAACGGTGAGTAATGACATATGGAAAGCCCTTGAAGCCCTCATGATACGACTTGAGGGCGCAGGGGCAGACCTGGAACACCACTTACATAAGCAGGAACGGCTTGAACGATACCGCGAGCGCCTCAAGGCGGACTCAGACATGTTGTTTGAGCTGTTTGAACCGCTGACTAAACATTGTTCTGTTATCAGGACTTCACTACCAACCGCCGCGCTGGGAGAACAGCGCATGATATTTATCTTTTAGGAAGAGGTATACGACATGAACTCACGGCTTAGCAGGTTCCAACAAGAGCAAATCGAACACCGGAACGCAATGTACAAAAAGAACCGCCAAGTAATACGAGACCTAAAGGTGACCCCGTTACGCCTTCCTTACAGCGTGCAACAAGAAGTATGCGGCGAACTTGAGCGGGCGCTAGAGTACAAACCTGATGGGTGGGATGTGTACCTACAGATGTATACGGAACGTGTGCCCCTGAAAGGTATCAGGTCTAAGTTTGATGTATTCGGAAAGGACAAAAAAAGGTAACCGGTACCCGGTGTACCAGTCCGATTACTTCGATATGCCCGCGAACTTTGCACACCCTGAGTTACAAAACACCTGGTTTAGTTTCAAGTGGTACCCGGAAGGCATACACGCCGGGGGCATCTCCAAGTTTGAAGCGTTGCACATAGAAACTAAAGATGTATTCGCACGTGAAGGTTACGCTCCCCCTCTACATGATAAGTACTACATCTTCGTACCGAACGTACCAGAGAGCGAGTAAGCATCATGACTTCACACATTATCAACGCACTGCTTCTAGCCGTGGCTTCTATCCCTCTGATACTGACAGGTGCTATAGCAATATATGCTGAGCGCTCTGCACGCCGGGATAAGGCGCGGTGCAACTACCGCGTAGGGGATGTGTACCACGAGGTGTTACCATCCACCGGGTGCGAAGACCTGTACCGCATATACATGGAACTACAACAGCGAATCACCGTTCTAGAAGAAGACTACTACAACCGTCTGGCACAGCAGAGGCGAGCGCGCGAAGAGATGATGAACCGCCGTCGCCCATCCCCCGTGCCGGGTAGCCGCAACGCAAATCAAGATAACCGGGCTGGCACACGCTAGTCACAGACACGAAAGGTAATCGGGAATGGGAGCCCTAGAGAACGTATTACACCCGCCCAAGGAGTCAAAGACCCGCGCGCACTACTGCGTACAGTTTGAGCATTACGCCGTGGGAGACCGTGGCGGCATCCTGACCTGTCTTATTAGAGATAACCGGGCTGGCAGGTTCATAGGCGGTTCATCCGTCAAGTATGAACAGAGCGCCCCGCATGGTGATGTGAAACGCCGCGACGCGCTGAGCTTCGTAATCGCAGACAGTATAGGCACAAGCGTTCGAGACGGGGGCGTTCCCCTCTTCAAGAGCTGGGAACAGGTACGCCAGAGCGTGCACGCGCTGGCTGTATCGGATGCCCGTAGCAACGGGCATCACATGGTACTCACAGAAGGAGGTGACATGTAGTGAAGCGGTTAGCATTCGACGTGTTGCAGGGCGATACCCTGGAAGGCTTCGCTACCTTGCCGGGGTGCTACAGGCAGTACCACACCCAAGGTCGAATATCGTCATGCGTATTCGGCGGGGAGCCTTTGTAGAACCGGCGTTCTACGTGCCGGGGGGATATGAAGGCAGAGCAACCCCCGTATGGCGGCTAACAGATGTTGATGGATGGGTGCAGAACAACCCGTACCGTGCACCCGGTAAGAAATAACAGGAGGAATGACATGAAGGATTTTACAAGGGGTATAAGCAACCACACAGGACCAGACCCTAACCATATATTCATCGGAACGAAGGGTACGGCTCCTGAGAAGAGCAAGAAGAAGAGCAAGAAGAAGAGCAAGAAGAAGAGCAGGAAGAGCGAGAAGCCGAAGGTGGGCATCTGCCCGTCAAAGGAAGAAACCGTAGCCTTCTCAAACGACGTTCAGAAATTCATTCAGAAACGACTCAAGCCGGGGGCGGGTGTTGTTATCGTGGCGGGGGGTATCCCCTGTAGGATTGCCCAGTATCAAGGTGGGCATCAGTAGGGTCGATAACATAACCTCGGCGTACGAGTTTGAGTCCGCCAACCCGTTTGTATACTTGGTAGTGCGCATGAACCAAGCCCGGATTTCCTTGGATATTAGTAATGATGGATAGGGGGTAGTAGCCATGAGCAAGCGAACTGGATGGAAACGCAAGAGCGGGCTTACTTACAGGCAGTCGCCTAAGTGGAAACAGATACGCCTAGCCGTGCTCAAGCGTGACGGGTTCCAGTGTACCGCAATAAACGGCAACACTAATAAGCGGTGCCCTAGCCGGGCTACCGATGTAGACCACGTGAAGGGGCACAGTGATGACCTGGATAACCTCGCTTCACTGTGTGCACACCACCACCGCATGAAAACTAGTTCGGAGACCTACGAAAAGAACAAGGCACGCCGGGAAGCGGCGATGCTACAAGCTGGGGAGGCGGTGCGCTCTCTAGCTGGGGGTGTAGTCCCCCGAGAAAAAGGAAGTATCAGCGCCGGTATCGACTGGAAAGCGTTCCGGTCGCTGTCAGAAAAGATAACCGGGCTTTCGGACAAGTAAGTTTGCGAGCCGGGTATACTGAAAGGATGTGTTGATAATGGGGGGGAGAGCTTATACCGGATGGGCTTCGCAAGTTGACCGAAAAGGTGTACGACGCGCTCGTGCCGGGGGTTGATAAGAACGAAACCTACGTGTTCATCGTATCCGGGGGCTTGCGCGGTGACCCTTGGGTGCATGGGTTTTCATGCCGGGGAAGAAGGCATAGAGGTAAAGGTGTCTGGTGGGGGTAACATATCTGTCACCCCTGAGGTTACACACTGTACTCTTTCATATAAGCCAGCGAGCGAGACGCGTTACACCATTGATATAAACGCTATGTGGTGCGCCATTGAAGGTACTGACTCATTCCGCGAACTCTATAACCTCAACTGTGCCAGTGAAGAACATGTCGGGGGTCGCTTCTACGATAATCCACACTTCGGCGTTGATATGTACATGCCGAGTGGTCGGTGTGACACCATAGCCGATACTTTGCTCCTGTGCCTGGTGTGGGGGTTCCTGTACGCCCTACCTTCGGATGATAACGGGAAGACTGTAGGGATTAATATTAATAGGTTCCACGAGATGTCCCCAGCGGGCACAGAGATACCCGCAGCTATGGCAAACGTCACGGGTAGAACGGTACTAGCCGGGTTTGAATACTTGACGGGGGAGCTTCGCAACCGTGGGGTGTTTGCCCGGAACAAAACCCTCAACGACATATTCGGCTTCGAGTTCAAAGGCTTATAGACAGGTATAGAAAACCCCGGCGCTCTTAGTTGAGTGCCGGGGTTTTCTTGTGCAAACACCGATAAATGAGAGTCTTATATACGACAAACTTCGCTATCTAGTGTAGCACACCTTGCCGGGGGTTAGTGCCAAAAACTGTAGAAAGCCCACATAATGGGGTACATTGCCAGTTCAACGACGCTGTATCGTGCAAGCATATTGGCGTATACCTTTCGTTGTTGGTTAGAAACCAAAATGGAAGATGTTCATTGCCATGTGGTAGAACGCAAGCGATACTACCGCTCAATGCGAGGGTGACATAATAATGTTTTCCTTTCGTTGTGCCTAGCCGGGGAAATATCCGAAAGCTCGGAAGAAATCGGCATAGTAGTATACGTGCCCAAGAATGAGGGAAAGCGCGGTCATTGGTTTTGTTCCTTTCGCTTAGTCGCAAGAAACCCCGTACACCACGTGGCAGGGTGTACGGGGTTTCTGCATGAGAACTGTGACACCGCACAGAGCGGATGCTATCAGTATACAGGATTTAGAAGAGGCTGTGTGCCAGCCAGTACCCATTTTGATGGAAGAAAATGAGGTTGTTCAATACCTGGTCGAAAATGTGAATGCCGGTCATGCCGGGTCTCCTGTCTGTAGTTGTTACGAAACAGTTAAAGTATACCGCGTGACGTGGGTGTTTAGGTGCATCGACGCGACGGGGGTGTTTGGGTACTAGAAAAGCCCCTAGATGAAACGGAAGTCTAGGGGCTTTTCCACTGTGTTATGCGCTGATGCAGTGTGCAATATGTAGTTATGAAAGGCTCCCGAATGAATCATCATCACTCAAGGTATGTACCCAGTGTATCACATGCCGGGGGTGGGTAGGTGCGCCGTGCCGGGGTGAAAGGATGCTGTGTGTTTTATTGTAAAAATAAATGTATTTAAAGTTTGATAATTTGACAAACTGAGCGCTCCCGCGTACACTTGAGGTATGAACAATGACTCTGAAAAAGCCGTCGAATCGTACTTCAGACGGCAAGTTGTTAGCCGTGGATGGGTCACCTGGAAGATGGCTCCTACCGAAGTTGGAATACCCGATAGGGTAGTGCTCATACCCGGCGGCGCAGTGTGGTTCGTTGAACTCAAGCGAGCGCGTGGCGGGGTGGTATCCCCTAGACAGAGAGTTGTGCATAAGAAAATCTCCCGTGGCGGGCATAACGTTGTTGTTCTTGCCGGGGTGAATGAAGTCAAGATGTGGATTCGCGAGCGCGAGTCCGAGCTAGAAAATGAAACGGATGTGTAAGCAATGACAAAATCAACGGGTAAGAAATGCAAGCCCTGCAAAGAATGCGGTCGCCCCTACGGGCTGGAAGACCCGCACGAGTGTCGAACCTGTGGCGCGCGGCTACGCAAGCGGTACCGTGACGCCTGCCGATACGCAACGGTAACTAAACCCAAGATTGAGGCTGACCGCGAGCGCAACAAGCGTGACGCAATAGGACGGCTTCGTGTCGAGCGGTCGAAGTACAACATTGGCACGCCGGAGGCTATAGCCCTCATGCAGGCAAACTACCTGGAGAACCACCAGCGGGAGCTTGAAGAAAAACGTGCGGTGTTGGCGGCGCGACGGGCTGCAGAAGGCGATAAGCCTAAGGTTGCTAGGCGTGAAGCTGTTAGCATCTACGCGCCCCTGAACGTAGGGGATGGTGTCGAAGGCGAGACGGGTAACGCGGTGCAGGATGAAGGTCTGACGTACTACCTGAGGTCGCGTAGGGAAAGGCTCTCACGTCTAGCCGGGGGTGGTGGCGTTGGGCGGCGCGCCGGGGTGAAGGGCGCGTTTGTACCCGCGCCGGGGGTTAGTGCGTAGTGATGATGCAGTTAGTTATGAAAGGTTGAAGGTGTTCGGGATGACGAAATCAGCTCTCGAGATGGGGTTCTCCCTCCGTGATTACCAGATAGAAGCAATGCAGTTTCTCCGTGACGGGGGTGGCGGTAAGGCTCTGTTCCTTGATATGGGTCTAGGTAAGACCGCTACATGTCTATCGGCGCTGACCGAAGAACACTTGCCTGCTCTTATCATTGCCCCTAAGCGCGTAGCCGAGCACGTCTGGAAGACCGAGCGCGACATCTGGCGACCCGACCTGTCGATAACGGTCGTGAAGGGAACCAAGGATAAGCGCATGTCCCTAGCTGGGGTGCGCAGTGACCTTACGGTCATCAGCCGAGATAACCAGGATGATATTCGCTCCCGTGCCATGACGGGGGGTTTCAAGACGGTGATAATCGACGAGCTGAGTGGTTATAAGAACAGGGGTACTAAGCGCTGGAAGGGCGCGCAGGACATTGTGAGCCGCGCGAAGCACGTCTGGGGCTTGACGGGTACCCCCACACCTAAGTCTCTGATTGACCTGTGGGCACAGATGTACCTGCTTGATAACGGAGAGTCTTTGGGTCGGACGCTGAGCGAATACCGGCGGAAGTACTTCTACGCGGCGGGGCAGTTGCCTAGCGGCATTGTCACCAAGTGGTTACCTCGTGCCGGGGCTAAGACTGAGACCGACATCTATGATGCTATCGCGGATAGGGTGTTGGTGCAGGGCACGGAAGGGCGCGTGAAGCTCCCGCCGGTGGCCTACGTGCCGCAGAAGGTTACCTTGCCGGGGAAGGTACAGAAACAGTATGAGACGTTGAAGAAAGACCTAGTGCTTAGGTTGCTGGAAAGCGGAGAAGAAATCACCGCCGCTAACGCCGCCGTCGTCTCTGGTAAGCTCGCACAAATCACGGCGGGGTTCCTCTACCATGATGCCGTGCCGGGGGCAGAGGGTGATGCTCGTCGATGGGATGTTCTGCACAAGGTCAAGATGGATAAGCTGGAAGACATCATTGAGGGTGTGAACGGTGGCGGCGTGCTTGTGTTCTACCGATTCCAGGCTGAGCTTGAGGAACTCAAGAAACGTTTCGGCGATGACGTTCACACCGTCAAAGAGAAAGACTTCGTTGAGCGCTGGAAAGCCGGTGATATTCCTATCCTTGCTGCGCACCCGGACTCTATCGGTCACGGCTTGAACCTGCAGAAGGGTGGGAATACCGCCGTGTGGCTGTCCTTGCCGTGGTCTTCGGAGGCTTGGTTACAGTCGAACAAGAGGCTTGCGCGTAGCGGGCAGGAATACCCGGTAAACATTCACATGATTATGGCGGAAGACTCTATTGACGAGCACGTGCACGAGTCCTTGACGGGTAAGGTGGGTGCTCAGCAGAGGCTTTTGGACTATTTGAATGAAGTAGATTAGATGATGGGGAACGGTACAACGTAGAAGCCCCGCTGTCGGGCTTACATGGATTGAATAGTAGAAGTACCCCTGGACAGGGTACGGGCACTGTAATAGGTGCTTGTGCTCTGGCCGGGGGTATTTCTTTATGTTGATGCGCTGGTGGGTCACAGGGTTCACGAGGTGCCCTAAGGTGGGGACAGTGCGAGCTAAGTGAACGCTGAGGCGCGTAACGTGAGCGCAGTGGCGTATAAAACGTAGCTCCTATACCCCCGGCTAGAGCATAAAAGTACCTGCGCAGACCCCGTGCCGGGGGATTTGTGAGCGTTGTGAACAGACTTGAGCGGTGTTTAGAAAAATTTGACTAGCAGGTGGGGTGTGTAGTATTTAGGAAAATCCAGGGGAAATTTACTCTTAGAAAACTATAAGGGGAAATCCTTGGGCATCTTGGGCACTCCCTTGAAATAGCAACGAAGTAGCCGAAAAATCCTTGGGCACAATGGGTATAAATCCTTGGGCAACCATGAAAATCCTTGGGCCTTGAGGCAATCTGATAGAAAAAGTGAGTCAAAAACTTTTACACTAAATACTTACCTATAGGGAAATCCTTGGGCATCTTGGGCACTCCCTTGAAATAGCAACGAAGTAGCCGAAAAATCCTTGGGCACAATGGGTATAAATCCTTGGGCAACCATGAAAATCCTTGGGCATTTAGGTTCTAGGATTCCGCAATGTCGTAGCATTTATCACAAGTGATTTGCCTCACCCGCGTATACACCGTTTAAAAACCCGGTTTATGGGGATTTGCCCAAGAAAAAAGGGGTTTGCCCAAGAATTTAAATCGAGGTTGCCCAAGGATTTTTGCGCTACTTCCTTGATATAGCACCGAAGTGTCCAAGATGCCCAAGGATTCTCTATATAAAGTTTATATCTATTTATATATATTAAAGAAGAACTCTAAATACCAGACTATCTTGTGGCTGTCAATGGTTTTCAAGTAAGTGTTGTAGGGATTACATACGCGGTTCAGATGCTCTAGCCCGTGGCGGTTTCGTCAGCATCAGTGCGTACCCCCGGCACGGGACGGAGAAGTTCTCTAGCCGGGGGTTTTGCGAGGGTTTTGCGAGGGTCGTGCGCTCGGTGTGATTCAACCCCTCTGCGCGGCTCTGCGGGGGCGTGAGCGAGTTTCATGGCTTCTGTGGGTGATTGTTCATCAGGTATAAAAATAGCCCCTTAGCGGGGCATACAGGGCTTCTCACAGCTTTAGATACAAAAATAGCCCGCCGATTGGCGAGCTATCTCTGCAACCCCATTTGCAGTCAAATGCGAGAACCTGCTAAAGTGGTCTTGACCGAATACAACAACATTACCTAACAGGGAGATGAAAAGCAAATGCGAGTTTCTTTCCATTTTGAATTTGCCAAAGGAACGTCACCGAAGACGGAAGGCAAAGAGCTAACATTCGCCGACATTCGAGAAATGTTGAAGACCCCCGGCACGGAAAAAGCCGAACGCTCATACTTGCCGGGAACTATCAAAGACCACCACCGCAAACGTGAGAACATCATCTCCCGCTCTGCCGTCACGCTAGACCTGGACGGCGCGCAGATGGGTGGCTTCGAAGCACTGAGCGGATACCTGCGCGGCAAGCAATATTTCTGGCACACGACTTTTTCGCACAGCCCTGAGAAACCCTCCTTTAGGTTCATCATCCCCCTAGCCGAGGACATTTCACCTGAGCTGTACGAGAGCCTGGTATCGCAGATAATCACAGCGAACACCAAGGCAAGCATTGATACCGCTTCCCGCTCGCCGGGCCAGATTATGTTCACCCCGGCTTGCGCGGACAAGGATAATTACATCTGGGGAGAAAACACCGGCGAGTTAGCCGACGCGAAGGCGTGGGTAAAGGAAGTCAATGGCGGCGAAGCCGTTGTACCTCTGGCGCGAATCAAGAAGCGCTGTAACCCCGAGGAAGCCCCCGGCATCATTGGTCGGTTCAATAAAGCCTTCCCAACTCTAGACGAATTAGTCGAAGTCTTCGGCCTACCTTACGTGTATGTACCCGAGGTTGGGCGCTACCGTTATGTGGGTTCATCCATCCACTCCACCCCCGGCATGAGCGAGATAGAGGAAAATCCCGGCTACTTCTATAGCTGGCACGCCAAAGACCCGGCCAGCGGGTACGCCCAAAACTCTTTCGACCTCCTACGTATCCACAAGTTCGGCGAGCTTGACGAAGGATACAGTGGTCCCCCTGTTCATGCGCCATCTTACAAGGCGGCGAAGGACTTCATTGAAACCCATGAAGCGTTCAAGCAGCGGGAGAGCGAAGACGCTTACGCCGCTGTGTTGTCCCGCTACGAGGGTGCAATTGTTGCAGAAACTCCTGCTAGTACGAGCCGGGGAGCGTCAGGTGCAGACCTGTTCGCGATACCTGAGGACGAGCCGGAAGTACCTACCGCACCAAGCGAAGAAGAAATTCGAGATAAGAGCGCGTGGGTGAAGCTCCTGACCGTTGATAAAAAGACGCAGCAGGTAGAGAATACCGTAGATAACCTTGAATTGATTTTCCATAACGACCCATTCCTCAATGGTCTTGGGTGGTGTGAGCGCGGCGGGTATGAAGCCTGGACTAAGGACGGGTACAACTTTGCAGACGGCGCGCCGCATCAGTTGAACAACCGGGACGTCTCAATTATTCAGTTCCACATTGAGAAGATTTACGGGATGCGTAGCATCACCAGGACTCGCGTAGAGCAGATGCTAGAGGTTCTGGTAGAGACTAACCGTTATGACCCGGTGCAGATTACCTGAACTCCCTTGAGTGGGACGGTGTACCGCGCTTGAACACATGCATCCCCGGCGTGGAGTACACGGACTACAACGAAATGGTAGCCCGCAAGGCGCTTATCGGGGCTGTTGCACGTGCTCTCAAGCCCGGCGTGAAAGCAGACCAGTCACTCATTCTCGCAGGTGAAGCTGGGCTTGGTAAGTCCTGGTGGGTAGAACGCATGTCACGCGGGTTCTCCTCCGTACTTGGCCCGATTGACCGCAAGGACACGCTTATCTCGGCAAGCCGTGGGTGGATTATCACCTCTGACGAAGGACATGCCCTGTCGAAGGCTGAGTTTAACCAGCTCAAGGAGTTTATGACGCTTACCCAAGATACCTACCGCCCTCCGTATGAGCGAGCCGCGCAGACTGTCAAGCGTCGTTGGGTCATCTGGGGTACCACCAATGACCCGAAGATGCTTCGTGAGCGCGAGGGTAACAGGCGATTCCTTATCGTGGACATTCAAGAGAAAGCTGACTTCGACAAGTACACCGACGAGTACGTAGACCAGGTATGGGCGGAGGCAGTTCACGCATTCAAGTCCGGCGAATCGCATATACTCAGTGAATCCGAAGAAGCCCTTGCCGAGAGTGTACGCACCCTGCATACTCAGACCGACGACCTTGCCGACATGATTAGCGAAGGTGTAGACGTGCTCTTGCCGGGTGACTGGGATACGAAGACCGTTTCTCAGCGCACCTCCTACATGCTGCAGGTTGAACAAGGAATGGCCGGCGGCTCGGTTGAGCGCGAGACTATCTCGCCGGTGGAGGTCTGGACTGAGATTATGGCGCGCCCGCGTGCTGACTTCGATAACATGAACCAGCGCCGCATCTATGATGCTTTAGTTGCCCTGTCACGCCGCGGAGTTTTGCGCCGTCCGTTGAAGAAGTCATATAAGGCTCCTTACGGCACGGTGGATAACTTCGAGATTATCCGGTTCTAGTAATTTAAATCACACGTGTACAACTTGACGGGCGCACACGCGGTCACCTATAGTTATAAATGTGGTCGCAAGAGCGGTCACTAAGACAAGAAACGGAGAACTGATAATGGACCAGAAACGAATTGACGAGCTCGGTGTGGAACTTGGTCGCTCCTTGGCGGCTGTTGTACAGCACGCGCTGAGCATTGCGGCAGAAGCATCCAAGGGTGCTCCGCTGTGGGTAAACGTTGGCACTGCGGCTGAATCTTTCACTAAGCCGGTAGAGACTGAGACGGGCGAGGAAGAGAAGCCCGCCAAGAAGACGGTTCGCAAGCGCGCTACTCGCAAGACTGCAAAGGCAGAAGAGCCTAAGGCAGAAGAGCCTAAGGCAGAAGAGCCTAAGGCAGAAGAGCCTAAGGCAGAAGAGCCTAAGGCAGAAGAGCCTAAGGCAGAAGAGCCTAAGAAGGCCGACCTACTGGCGATAAAGGAAATCGGGCAGAAGATTATGGCGTACAAGGGCGAAAACCCTTGGGTCGAGGAAGAGTGCGCTAAGGCTATGGGGGGTAAGGTTCTTGCGACTCTTCGAGAGAGCGAGATACAGCCAGCGTATGATGCCCTGGTTAAAATCCTCAACAAGCTAGAAGGCAACGAAGAGCCTAACGGCGGCATGTTCGCATAGGTCATGCCAGAGGTACACGCTAAACTCTCGCCTAGCTCGGGTGAGCGGTGGATAAACTGCACTAAGAGTTTTGCACTGATAGACTCTCTGGACTTGCCGGAGCCTAAGACTTCTATAGCCGCCGAGGAAGGTACCCTAGCGCATTCCGTTCTGGAGAACGAAGCTAGGTACCGCCTTGGGTGGTACGGCAACGAGGAATACAAAGCACGGCGTACAGAGCTGATACAGGAATCTAGAGGGCTTCTCGGTAAGAATGTCTATAACGAGATGTTGGAATACGCACAGCAACATCTTGATTTGATATTCCACCTGACCCGGCGAGAGTTTTTGAAAACAGAATACGAAGGCCTGGTGTGGCTGGAGACGCGCGTATATCCAGGTATCGAAGGATGCTTCGGTACGGCAGATACTATCGTAGCCCTTGAAGACGAGCTGCATGTTATCGACTTCAAGTACGGGCGTGGCGTTCCGGTATCCCCCGTTGATAACACTCAGTTGAAGCTCTACGGCTTGGGTGCTTACGAAGCGCTCAAGATGTTCTGGGACTTCAAGACGGTCACACTGCATATCGTACAGCCGCGAATCCACAACGTAGCTTCCTGGGAAGTAAACCTAGAAGACCTGCTGTTGTGGCGGGAAGACGTAGTAAAACCGGCGGTAGAATACATCAACAATGGAACTGGTGTATTCGCCCCGAGTGAAAAGGCTTGTATGTGGTGTCCCGCCAAGGCGTTTTGCACCGCAAGAGCAAGAAATGTATGGGAAGGTGTGAGTATCGCATGAGCAATTTTGACTTCCTCGACGAGGGTATCGAGTACATGACCTTGGGGGACATGGTATCGGTAGCCCTGCGTGCAGGGGACATTCGTAAGTGGCTCAAGGACATAGAGGAATCTCTTATAGACCTCGCTTACGAGAAGGGCGCGAACGTGCCCGGCTTGAAGGTGGTTCGCGGTTCTGGCCGGCGAAGCATCAAAGACGCGGATGCGTTCTTGAAAGCCCTAGAAGATGGAGGATTCGTCATTGATGGGTTATCCTCTGTCACGACAAAACTAGCCAGCATCTCCACAATAGAGCGCAAGCTCAAGGTGAAGCTGGAGGACTCTCCAGGTAGCGAGTTTGTTACCAAAAGCCCTGGTTCTCTGATGCTGGTACCGGAAGCAGACCCGCGAAAGGGGGTGAGTAAAGCTGACGAATCAGCGGGAGCTTACTCAGAACTGTTTCAATGAGGTGTATGTGAATCCCTTTGTATGGGAAAAACAGCAGCTCATGAAGGACACCGGCTCGCACCGGAAACTATCTAAACGTTTAGGGTTCTCTTATGAAGGGGCTGTGCAACAGTTCGTGTCGGGCTATCGCCCAGTGAACGCGCAGCTACTCTTCGGGCTCCAAGCCTTGGGGGTTACCGGACGGGTAACCTTTGTACCTCCAGGATTGGCGAAGCGGGACGAATACCTGCGTAACTCAGATGCACTGTTCTACGCAGTGCACCCGAAACTGAAAAACCGAAAGAAAAGGAATAACTGAAATGGCTGTAACTCTTGGTAAAGTACGACTCTCTTACGTCACTCTGGTAGACGCTAAGGACTCAACCGACGTAGAACATCCTAGGTTCGCTTCTCTGGACCAGCTTCGTGAGATGCTGGAGGATAGTAACCGCGCCGGGGAAGTAGACGACTACAAGTTCTCCGTGAACGTCATCTTGCCTAAGGATGCTAAGGTACCCGGCACAAATGAACTTGTTATTGACCGCCTGGAGAAGTCTGTCATGGATGCTATTGACTACGCGGCGTCAGACCGTAGCAAGACTAAGCTACCCACCAAGTACGTACCCACTCTCAAGAAGCTGTGGAAGGACTCGGGCGCTATGCTAACCGAGACTCGGAACATCCTCAAGACGGTGGTACGAGACGGTGATACGGACGCTCGCGCAGAGGATAAGCCGTACCTGCACGGTGCGTACAACTTCACCGCAGACCAGCGGGCGTACCGACGTAACCAGCTCGCGCCCATTCCGGTATACGCACCTGGTGCAGGCCGTCCGGTTGAGCTTGACCCGAATGAGGTTCACTCAGGCGATTACGGTTTCGTGAGCGTCACGCCGTATGTGTACCGGTTCGGCAAAGCCTACGGCATCAAGTTCTTCTTGGAGTCTGTTCTCAAGACGGAAGACGGCGAGCGCCTGGACGGAACCGTTTCCGCTGAGTCCGCATTCGGGGATGTGCTAGAGGCCTACGCAGAGCAGAGCCAAGACGTGTTTGGCGAGGTGGCCTCTCAGGAAGCTGAGTCCGGTAAATCAATGTTCGGCTAAACGCAGGTAATAAAAACCCCGGCAAGAGAATATTCTCTCGCCGGGGTTTTCCCTGAATTGGGGACGGAAACCAAAACGATGCAGAAGAAATTATACATAGACTTCGAAACATTCTCGGATGTAGACCTGAAAGCGCGAGGTGCATACAACTACATGCGCGGCGCTTTCTGGGAAGCACTTATCTGTACCTACCGATGGGGCGAAGACGGGGAAACTCAGATACTCCAGGGCAGGGATATTATTCCTTTCGTCCGGGAAACACATGACGATGAAGATGTAGTGTTCATAGCCCACAACGCCAGCTTCGAGCGCCTGGTGTACACCACCATAAACGATTATCCCCTCGGTGAGTTTATGCCGCCGGAGAGGTTCATAGACACTATGGCAATGGCGCGCTGTTTAGGCTTCCCTGGAGGTCTGGGAAACCTGGCAAAAGCCCTGGGGGTGGAAGAGAAAGACTCTGCAGGTACCAGGCTCATCAACATGTTCTGCGTACCCGACAAGCGCGGACACTGGCACACGCCACAGACCCGCCCCACGGACTGGAAGCGGTTCTGTGACTACGCGGTGCAGGACGTGGATACTCTGGTCGCCGTGCACAAGGCTATGGAAGAGCGATACGGCGGCTTCCCTCCAGGTGAGCAACAGGTGTGGTATGTAGACCAGCGCATCAACGACAGGGGCATCCTAGCCGACGTGAAGCTGGCACGCCGGGGTATTGAGATAGCAGAAGACATCAAGAATGGTTCTCTGCGAAGTATTGAGCTGTATACGAAGCTGGAGAACGGACGCTCTCAGAAGCAATTCTTTGGGTGGGTTGCAGACCAACTGTTGCGGGGCGGAATCATCACGCAAGTTGAGGAAGGCGTGTACATATTCCCGGACACTGGTGAGCCATTCGACACCATAGATAAGAAGATGGTGAGTTACCTGCTTGAGCGCGACGACATCTCGATAGCGTTGCGAGAAGTGCTCAACCTTCGCGCCATGTCTAACGCGGCTTCGGTGGCTAAGTTCAACGCATACCTGAGGCTCGCTGACCCGTTCGGGCACCGGGTGCGAGGGGCAATGCAGTTCTTCGGCGCACACACAGGACGGTGGGCGGGTCGTGGTGTTCAGTTCCAAAACCTGCCCCGGAATACTGCCGGTGGTGAGGAAGAGACAGAGGCTCTTGTAGAAAAAGCTATGTCGAACGAAGGGTATGACTTGACCCTGGATGATTTGAAGCCGTTGATTAGGGCTTGCGTGATGGCCCCAGAGGGTAAAGAGCTTACCGTGTGTGACTACTCGGCTATTGAGGCGCGTGTCATTGCGTGGCTTGCCGGGGAAGAGTGGGTACTCGAAGCGTTCCGTGAAGGGCGGGACATCTACGTGGAGACGGCCAGCCGTATGTTCCACGTCCCTTATGAGGAAGCAAAAGCCCTACGAAGCAAGGGTAAGGTTGCAGTTCTTGCTCTCGGATACAACGGCGGCGTGAACGCGCTGCGCGTCATGGGCGGTGAAGGTACCGACGAAGAGCTTCAAGAGCTTGTGTGGGCGTGGCGTGCAGCTAACCCGAACATCGCTAGGTTCTGGAAAGACCTTGAGAGCGCCTTCCGCCTCGGCTACGGGAAAGTAGGTCAGTTCCTCGAGGTGCAGTCCGGGGCTAACAACGCGCGCCGGATAGTCCTACCATCAGGCCGGGCGGTGTATTATCACAGGGTGCACACGCGGCCTATGATGAAGTTCGGGAAAGTGTTCCAAGTCCTGCACTTCAAAGACCCGAAGAACATTTCAGATGGCGCATGGATTACCACCTACGGAGGGAAGCTCTCGGAGAACGTCACCCAAGCCGTGGCACGGGATGTTCTGGCGAACGCTCTTATAAACCTGGAAGAGCACGGTGCAGAGGTTGTCGCGCACGTCCATGACGAGGTTATCTGTCAGTCCGGGCTATCCGTCGATAGGGTGGCTGAGCTAATGGGTGTGAGTGGTTCTCCGTTCTTCCCGGCATGGGCGGAAGGATTACCCTTAGCGGCGGCTGGGTACACCTGCAAGAGGTACCGTAAAGAGTAATGTAATTCATATAGGCTGAGCGCACACGCGGTTGCAATTAGTGACCGCGTGTGCGTATACTGTAAGTACATCAAATAGAAACGGAGGGCCCTGAGATGGGCATTTTTATGAACCGCCGAGATGCGGCGGATTGGTTCAATCAGCAACAGCTGGCGAACCAGCAGACCAACCTGCAACAGATGTTCTATGAACAGTCGCAGTTGATTGGTGCACTCACGGAAGAGATAAAACTTTTGCGAGATGCATTAGTGGAAAGCAATGTGCGAGGTGATAAGTAGGATGTATGTAATTCCGAAAGTGCATCTCAAGTACGTCTTGCCGGGGGTCATGGCTCACATTTACTGTGGCTCTATTGAGGACAGCATGTACGATGTTATGCGGCTACAGCGCCCGGACTGGATTAAGGACGCATTAGAGGAAGGCGACGTTCATATCGAAGACATGCTGGAGGATATGTACGGCTCTTCCCGGGAGGGGAAACTCTACATGCTTCCGGGTGAGGATGAAGTGAACATACTGCTGTACAACGGCGAGCGACCGCACACGTTCAAGCCGCTGTGGGTTACACGAGATGAACTCGTGAGAAAGATTGAGTCTGTTATGTACTCCGTGCCGGAAGGTAGTGTTATCTACGAGGGCGCGAAAACCTTCTTAGCTAGGGTAGAGGGTTTACCTGAGTGCATCTACAAAGATAATGAAACCTTAGTAACGGCGTACATGGATAGCGGACTACTGATTGACACTTCAATACCGGCCCGAGGCGGCACCGCTTACATAGCACGGCTTGAACTGCAAGAATTTCTATCTGTAGAACTGAAAGGAAACCTCAATGACTAACACCCCGAAACACTACGGAGCCCAGAACGGCGTAGACCCAACATCCGTAGTGGATGACTTCGGGTTCTGGGCGCGGAACTTTTTTAAGTACGCCTGGCGCGCTCCGTTCAAGAACGGACCAGCCGATGTTGAAAAAGCTCAAGACTGCCTGGTTCGGATGTGGGAACTAAACCCGTCGTGGTTCTTACTTAAGACACGCACTGAACTATCCGGTCTAGAGGACAACGAAGGAATCAAGAAGATAGCCCGAGGCGCACTAACGACGGCTGACGGCGGGGCGGCACGAGCACGAGCGTTGGTGTACTTCTCCAAGCTCTGCACAGGACAGGTGCAAAGCCTTGAACGCCGGGTGTTCAACCGTTACGGAGAACTACCGGGCGGCAAGAAAGCCTGGGCCGTCATGGACCGGCTGCAGGAAATACTCACTGATTATTATCAGAGCGAGTTAGAGAAGGTAGGCGTAAGTAATGCGAGATAATCTATCAGAGATGGACCGGCTGTACCTGGACCTGTACGGATACTCTCTAACCTTGCTGGTGCTCCCACCCGAAGTTGGCGTGACGCTAACCTATGACTACAAGTATTCTATGGGTGGAGTGCGTATGGAACTACGGGACACTAAATACATGCTTGCGAAAAGCGTCAGAGAGTCCATAGAAGAGCCGGTACTAATTCTATCCCCTGACGAGTCTAAGGGCTTAGTCAAGCGTGGTGTTGGGTACACCCGCAGTAACTTAGATGCTATATTTACAGCTCTCGGGTTTAGGGAAGCGAAAGTGCAATCGTTCGTACCTTCGTATGATGAACCACGGTACAAAGCTCACGCTACCGTGGACTTGTACCCCACCGAACAAGGTGTACCTTTGATGGGGTACTTGCCGGGTGACATACTGGACTACCTGGGCGACGTTGTTCAGATAAACGGGGACCTAATAGAAGAGAGGACACCCGAAGTACGTGAAGCCTCGAATACCCTATACCGGCTACGGGAAAACAACGAAGTACCTGCATCTATGGAAGCCGTTTCCGCCCTACGTACTTTAGTGGGTTTGCGCAACGGACAGAAGCCCGTGGGTGGTCGGTGAAACCTGGTGATACCAAAAGGGCGGAAGAAATTCTGTTTAGCGTGGCCGTTGTGGTGCAGAAAGACGGGATGCGGCGCAAGGCAGTAGAAGAACGCATCAAGTGGATTATGGGGGAGGTGTAGACTGTGGACTTCACAACAGCGCGAGGGGTGCTACACATCGCAATGCCCGGCGGGGACGACGAGGCAGAACCTGTAGAAGCCATTCACATGTTAGAGAGCATCGGCGACGGCTTCCCTAGAGAGTATAAGTATGACAAAGTACACGCGAAGATAAGCGCCCTAAAGTTCCGGTATTCCACCCTGGAATCTCACGGGGAAAAACTAAAGCGCGACACGCTGGAGAACGATTTATCCGCTTTGGCAGACATTACCGACTATTGTGTTAAGGTAGGGTAGAGGAATCCCCGGCACGGATGCAACGACGTGCCGGGGATTTTCCTGTTCGCTTACTGATTCAGGTAACCATCGGAAGCGTAGTACGAAGAATCAGCTGCGTGTTCCGCCGGAGCCGCCGAGGACTCCTGGGGTTTAGCCGGTTCGTTAGGCTGTTCCTTGTACTGAGTGGGGCTGACGTTCAGAAGTGCCAGTACAGCACCAATAACACCGGTAGCACCTGCAGAGATGCTTGCCCACTGCTCAGCGTTGATAACACCGAATGCAGTCAGTCCTACACCGGCCAGGGCTACGAGGCCGTATACAATCTTTCGTACGGCTGCCCATTGCTCAGTTGTCAGAGCCATGAATATTCCTATCGTTCAGGACTACAGTATCCACTACCCGGTCGAGCCGGGTCTGTGTGTGCCTATTGTCGGCACGTAGTCCGCCTATATCTTTCTTTAGCTCGGTCTGGTCGTCCAAGCTGCGGGTAAGTGCGTCCTCCATATCGCGCTGCTTCTTTCCTTGGTTAGCTTGCTCTCGTTGGAGGTCGTCTAGCCGGTTGCGGATTTCAAGCATTGCGGTGTTGGAGGTTTTCATACCCCCCTCTATTGTAGAGAGTTTATCCCGAATCTTATCCAGGTCGTCCCTGAGGTTAGTCCCGTGGTCGTTCTTCACCTGATGCTTCGCTTCACGCGCGTCGTTCCCGACAAGGTGAACCGCGTGCTGCAGCTCTTCAATCTTGCCGGAGACTACTTTACTGACACGTATCCCCACGAGCACTGCGATAATGAGGCACACTAGGATAAGCACGAATGCGTCCACCTCAGGGTCGCCGGTCTTAGGTATTTCAACCACGGCCCGACCTTAGTTAGGGAAGTTCATGAAGCTGGCGCGAGTATCGTTATCGAACTCTTCCTTGCGGGCGTTGCCTTGGGTGGCTTCGTTATATCCCAGAAGCTCGCGGAGCTTACCTGCGACCGAGCCGTCCCGCATCCGACCGGGAATGCCGATACGGAACTGATTGAACAGAGTCTTCACCATGCGCAGGGTAGACCACTGCATAGAATCCTGAATCTTCACCATGTCTACGAGGGTACGGTTACCCCACTCAGGACGGGGGGTATAGAAGAGCACTTCTTCAAGTTCTTTCTTGGTTGCCATGTCGAACCAATCTCCTGTTCCTGCCGGGGCTTGCCCAGCGAGTAGTTTGTTTATGTTGTCGCGAAATGCGTCCATGTCAATAAAGGACGGGTCGATTTTCCCCTGCGCTGGTCCTGCATATTCTTTGTGCGCAATCTGCAGGAAGTCGGGGTTACCACTGCCGTACCCGCGTTCCAGCGCGGCGGCGAGGATAGGCATGTATTCCAGCTGTGCGGCAGTCCAGTCTGCGGGCGCGACACCCGAGGACTCCATCTCCACACCGATAAGGAACTCATTACCCCGATTTACCGGTATGCCAGGGGCTTCGCCCTCCCCGGCGTGGTTAGCCCAGCCGGCGGCGATTACGTAAACTTCCGCGTTACGTCCGAACACAATGTGCGCCAAAGGCCCCGGCAAGTCGGAGCGCCCGTGGATACACGTGTTGAGTGTTGGTGCGCCCTCAGTCCAGTAGCGAGCAGAGCCTGAGGCGGTATGGTGCCAGAGAACACCATTGACCGCGTCCAGCTGCCACCCGTTAACGGCCTGGTACCCACGGTATTTCCAGCCTTGAACCTCAATAACGTTCAAGCGTTTACCGTTCGGTGCAGTGTACGCGCGGAGTTTGTCTGCCAAGTCCGTAATGAACATTGAAGAACTCCTTAGTATTTAGGCGTAGTTTAGAACAAATCTACGATACAAGTATAGTACCTGTGGTACGATAGACATGCCTCAGGGAGGTTGGCGCGTCCCTGCTGTAGGCATTTTCTCCTGCCCCGGCGAGATTGTTAGTCATCTTGCCGGGGTTTTTCTGTTCCAAGATGGGCATAGAAATACCCCAGCACGTCGTGACACCCGTGCCGGGGTATTTCTATGCTGGGGTTCCCACCCCAACACCTCAACCACATTCTGAAAGGATAAATATATTATACCCTATGCCCAGCGGGTGAAAAGCGGGATGTTGATAATGTACCTTCGCCCTCGTGCCGAGGTACCGAAGGACCAGAACTTTACGTCGCGGCTGCCCGCTTCGATAGCTATAGAACCTTCGTTCTGCTGGCCGGGGATTACTTGAATCTCACTGAGAGACACCGGCGTGGGTGCCTCTGGTGGGAGACGGAACACACAGCACCGCTCGGTGGCGGTGATACCATATCGAAGTCCATGTGCACGAGCGCCTGGCCGGACGAGCGGTCTACGCTCATGACCTGAGCTGCTGCACCTGACCGCAGGTTGATGTCGTTGCTCACCTTTTGCAGCTGATACGTCAGCACACCTGATACCTGGTTCAGGACTTCCTGCTTCACAGCCTGCAGGCGTTCTTCGCTTACGCCAGAACCGCCGCCACCGCCACTGACCGGGGCAGGATAGCGGAAGTTGCCGACATGCAGCGACACACCATCACCTTGTGGGTCTTTGTACCGCAGAGGCACAGATGCCTGTGTATACCCACTTGGTATCGGGGTATCGAGCGAAGTACAGTTCGCAATCGTCAGACCTTTGAACCATGACTCGATGTAGTAGCTCCAACGGGCACCACCACTAGCCGGGCGTGCTTTGCGGGAAGAACAACCCTGCAGAACAGTTCCGTCCGTGCCGGAGTTGCACAGGTAGAAGTCCGCGCTGGAATCCTTACCTGCAGAACCGTGTGCAGTAGACCCGTAGGAAGATGACTCCCCCCGGCACGCGGTGAACACATTATCCCCGAACTCAATGAAGAATCCATGCCCGCCGTTTTCCTGTGCCTCGCAGGTTGTGAACGCGCACTTGGTCGCACGAATGCGCCAGCCCGCGCCGTTGTACTGGGATGCGCGAGCGTTGCTGTTCGGTGAACCTGCGGTAATATCCGCGCCGGGTGCGGCGTTACCCGCGATACCGTAGAGCTGACCGAACGACGCGCCGGAGTGGGTGTACCATGAAGTGCTTAGCTCGAACTTCGTCTGTGAGGTGTAAATTTCAACCCCCGCGAAGTTGCCGCGCCCTTGGTTAGAACCACCAATGTCAGCGCCGAAGAACTTATTATCAGCTGCGCCGCCAGAGCCTTCACCATGTCCGGGAGGCTTACCAACGATAAGCCCGGCTTGGTAGCTGTTACGCACCCGCAGACCGAACGAGCACATAGCCTGGTCGTCGTTGCCGATAATGGCTATACCAGTTTCCATGTCCCACACCGTCAGGTTGTTCAGCTTTGGTACCGAATCCGGCTCTGGGGGATTACCCCCCATATCGGAGTTCAGACACACGCCGATGGTATTCGGAATGTAATTCTGATGCTGACGGCCAGACTTACGCGCGCGAATCCACAAGTCGGAAACGCCGAAATGCATCAGGTCATTAGCTTGCTTGCGTGTGTTCCACGAGCCGGTGTGGAAGATACCAGTACGCTCTTTCACTGCTACAGTATCCACCGCGATAATCTCGGTGGCGCGGTCATCCCCGTAGACCTGCACCATACCCTTTAGCTCAATGAAAGGGTAGGTTACGATGTACTTCCCTGCCGGGATGTAGACGCTACCTCCTCCGAGCGCATACACATCATTGATAGCGTTCTGAATAGCTTCACGGCTGTCGCGCTGGCCGGTAGGGTCAGCGTTGTACGGTGCGTGAGTCACCGTCACCGCGTATTTGCTGTTCTTCACCAACGCTGTAGAGCCACCTTGAATGGGGTTTTCCGTTAGGTACTGCTGCACCGACTGCTTAATCTGTTCATTCGTAATTGTCGGCGTAGTAGCACGTTTACGAATCGCTGCGTCCGGCTTGCCAGTGTAATCCCCGGCGAAATTCGGAACATTATACGTAGCCATAAGCTATCTCCTTACTGTTGGGGGTGTTCCTCTTCCGTAACGAGTTCGTTCATCTTCAACTCAAGAGCTGCTAGACGCTTCTCTAAAGGAAGAACGCCTTTAATCCAGGCGCGAACTCGGTCTTCCACCCAAGCCGATGGGGGTTGGTCGTAGGGGTTCTCTTGCGGGTGGTCTTCCGAGCCGTCACCAACTTTGAAGGTTCGGTCTGTAACGTAGAGGTTACCAATGCCCAGAGAGTTTGCCTTAGCGAACACATCATCAATGTTCTGCTGCGTTGCGCCGTGGATGACATGCCAGAACCTCCACGACGGGATGCCCTTGTAGTGGTCTGGATGGATGTACTTCGTTGCAGGGTCGAGGTACTTCGCCGCGTCCGACTCGTAGGTGAGCGCGATGTCGCAAGCATCCATCATAGACTTCGGCGTGTTCGAGCCGGGGTTGATGACAATGAGCGTATCGTGCCCCAACTCTTCTTTCAGCTGCTTGTACAGGTTGGTGTAGTTCTCAATCACCTTGTTCTGCAGCGTCTCGTCTAACCACGGCGAGGTCTCGTCCAGGAAGATACCGCCGAAGATGTCACCGAAGTCTTCCTTCACCGCCTTAGCCGAGTTGATGATGAACTCGTTGGTGAACTTCGTCACCTCTTCCATTGTCACGCCGAGGTTCGAGCGTACCTTCTCCTTATAGGTCTCTGGCATGCCGTCCATGTTCGCGCCGTGCCGGGTCTTGACGTAGAACAGCACACGCATAGCGCCAGCACCTTTGGCGAGCTGACCCTGCACCTCGAAGTCCTGGTCTTTCCGCTTGGAGAGCCAATCTCCCGAAGCGCGGTTGAGTATCACCATGCCGAGGGTGTTGCCAAAGGCGAGGAACTTAGCCCACTTGGAACGGTCGCCGTTGTAGTAATCCGGCCAGGTGTACGTGACGGGGCTGTAGTAGTGTTGCCCGTTCACGAACCCGAAGTTCGGTTGGCGGGTCTCGAAGTGGGCTACCTGCTTCGAAACTTCGGACTCAATACGCTGAGTCAGCGTTTTATCTGTAGAAACATGGTACTCAGCCATGCATCCTCCTTAGCTAGTGTGTAAGCGTTTGGTTGTATACCGCAGACAGCCGACCCGACGCGTTACGGTTTCGCGTTTGGGCGTCAATAAGTTCCATAACGCGGTCTTCGCTCACGCCGGGGGACACTGCGTTCTTCTCACTGAGCACAGACTCAACAGCTTGACGCAGTGCGTAGTTGTCGTTCAGTGACGTGGCCGGGGTGGGCTTGACGGATGCCGACTCAGGTTCCGGTGCACCGGGTGCAGGGAGAGCGCCTTGCTCAGCAAGAACCCCAAGGACAATGGCGCGTATCGTCTGCACCGCTTGACGGGAGAATCCCCCATCTTGGTTCAATACTGCAATATCCACGTTATGCATCCTTAGTCGTGATAGTGAGAGTGCCATCACCATTATCGGTGATGGTGGGAACCTTGCCGTCCACAATCTCGCGTACCTTGGCTTCATTCACGCCGGGTTCAACCGGGGGAATAGCCGCGATAGCGGTATCGGTGGCCTTCTTAGCCTCGAAGATAGCTTCGGTCTTAGCTGCGGTAATCTTCGGTCCAACCTCGGCAAGAGTCTCGCTCTTGGCGGTCGATACGGCTTCGGTCTTCGCAGTGGCAATCTTCGGATCTACCTCTGCCAGGGTCTCAGACTTGATGGTCTTGGACGCTTCGGTCAGAGCCGTCTGGATAGCGGCTTGAACCTGTGCTGCATTCAGTCCACCCTCAGGGGTCGGCGGGAGCTTCGCAATCTCCTGCTGGATAAGCTGAGCTACCTTCGCTTCATCCACACCACTAGCCGGGGGTATGGCCGCGATAGCCTTCTGCACGATGGTGTTCACCTGCTCCTCAGAAAGACCCTTCTCAGGTGCTGGCAGGGCGGCGATAGCGGCCTGGATAAGACCATTTACCTGCTGTTCCGTCAAGCCTTCCTGTGGGGTAGGAATCTTAGAGATAGCGGCCTGTACGATGGTGTTCACCTGCTCCTCAGACACACCGCTCTGCGACGGGGGAAGCTGGGAAACAGCAGAGCGGATAAGCTCTTGAACCTTAGTCTCGCTCACGCCGGGGGTCTGGGAAATCTTCGCAACCTCAGCCTGAACAATCGAACGTATCTTCGACTCATCTACTGCGGGTGCGGGAGTGGGTAGCGAGTTGATTTTGCTCGCTACGATGGACTCAACCTCAGAACGGGAAAGGCCACCCGATACGGTGACAGCACCGATGGGTGGGGGAGTATGGGAAACGAGCGGCTGGTCTGCCACTTGATACCTCCTAGGTAAAAGAAAAATGGGAGTGTACTTGAACAGTACACTCCCATTCTACCGGGGAACTAGGCTTGCTTATTTTTCAGTTCTGCAAGCTCTGCTTTCAACCCTGCAATCGCAGCTTCGGCTTCGGCTAATCGTGCATGAAGTTTCTTCGTGCTCGCTTTCTCAGACGTGAAAAACTCCACCACATCATTCGCAAGCGGTACGATACGCGTCAGGGAATAAGGGTTGGAAATCTGCGCATAATGAGTTTGCCCAGTTTTATCTTTCCCAAAGATATAGAACTGCCCGGCTTCTACTGACACGTTCCAAGCGGTACCTGCGTTCAGAGCGTACAAGAAGATGATGCTATTATTCGGTGCCGACGCAAGCGGCCACGCCGGGAGTGATGCAGCGTCTTTATAAGTGAACCAAGTTTCATCTGGACCTATATTTACAGGTACACGGTCGGTGAGAATCGCGTTGGCCTCAGAGAGGGCTTCTGACTTCATCCTTTTTTCCCGCTGAACGGCCTCAGCTGTCGCAGTCGAGAGTTTCTGCTCGATGTCCTTCTTATTGGCTTCGATATTCTTGTTCACCAAGTCTATCTGAGTGTTACGCTCAACCTTCGCGGCTTGCACTTGCCTGTCTGTGTAGTCGTTCGCTTGACTCTCCGCCCGCGCGATTTTCCCTGTGTAATCTTGATACACCTGTTCCTTACAGGTAGAGATAGCCGCGTCTGCAGACTCAGCGAGTTTCTGCGCTTGCTGACGCCCCTTCGCAATATCGTTCGGGTCGTCGTAGTGGAGTTTCCAGGTTGATGTCTTTCCCATATCGGTTCCTTCTAGAGCTGGGGGTTAGCTTCTGCCTTCATCCATGTGGTGCCTTGCCGCTGGCGAGTATCTTCAAGCTGCTGCCAGGTTCGCTTGCCGGATTCGTTGTTAGTTTCCACAGTCTCCCACGTCTGAGTAGTCTGGTCGTAGCTGTACACCCACACCGTCAAGGTTGTCGTGTTGTCGTCAGGTTGATGTGACAGCCCGCAGATAACACCCCTGACAACAGCACCAAAGACATTCTCCTTACCTAGCTCATTCATGCCCTGAATAGTAACGATAGAGCCGAGAACCAACGACAGGTTGTAGGGTACCTCAAGGTTCGTAAAGTGCGGCTGCGCGTCCAGAGCGTACCGGCTAAGAACGTCTGTTACTTCCTTGGCGAACCTGCGTTCGTCGATGAAGTCCCACCCTTCAAGGGTCAGGGTACGAGCGTTCGGCGTGCCGCCGGATACCGAATGCTTCTGCTTGATACGCTTCATGGTTCCACGAGCGCGTATCACTGGAAGCTCAATATCAGGAACGACAATACCTTGGGCCGCTGTGTTATTCACCGTAGCGCCACGACGGTAGTCGTGCGTAGCGGTTCGAAGCTGAATATCCCTAGCTGTTGTCTCCTTCACCAAGGGTCCGTCAGTGTTACTGAACGTGCCGGAGATAGCCTTTTGCGTGAGCTTAGTAACCCACGGTGATAGCGCTTCCACCTTGCAGTCGATGGTAGCGGCGTATCGGTACTCCCATTGGGTCAAGCCGTTGGATGCTTGCGCGCCGTTCTTGACCTGAAATGACGTAACCGTGCACCCACCGTAGAACGAGCCGTTGTTGTCAGCAATCCAGGACCAATCCCGTGCGCCCTGGTCTTCCACAGAGGTATCCAGGTCTAACCATTCGGTCGAGTCGTCCGGTTGCACGAAGTCTTCGACGGTATCACCAATGGATATCGTTCCGCCTTTTTCCATACGTCTATCTGTGTCTTGCGTGTCTGCGAAATAGCCCAGTCCGCAAACTCAACTTCGATGCGTGAGCACGTCAAGGTCAGGTCTGTGTTTATCCCGAACGCACCAATGTCGTAGGACGGGTTCAGCGTGCCGGAGTTACCGATGGTACCGGATACCAGGCTCTCCAGAGGGCAAACCTGAGCCACGCCGCCAGCATCAATCCACCACCCCACGGCGAGGGCTTCGCACAGGTCTTTCAGTATCTCACCTGCGGTGCGGTTGCGCAGAGACGGCATGGTGGTTTGGTTGATAAGCCTGTTCGCGGGGACGAAGTTTACCTTTGGTTCCCACTGTTGATACTCAGTGCGTACTGCGTCCAGGAACTTCTGACGCTGCGGCTGGTTGTCAGGGATAGTAGACACCTGCAGCCCGCAGATACCAGAGCGCGGGAACTTACGCCCGTTCTTCACGTCGTTGAAAATCCACAGCTCCGCCCAGGCCGGGAGGTTTTGTTCTACTCCCCCCACGGCATGGAGGTTCCGGGGCATTTGGATGAAGCCAGAATCAACTACGGCACCACCGAAAGCTGCGTAGAACCGCACGGAGTTTCCGTCCTGCTCCAAGATAGCAGAGGTTATCTTCGTCCCCGCGTTCATGGGGAACTGCCCGGTCCACATGACGGTAGCGCGAGTTTCCTTAGACTCGGGGAACCGGTCTTCGTATTGGTTGAAGTACAGCTCCACCTTGCCGGAGTCATCCCAGCGAACAGAAGCCCCTGCGGCGTCCTCGGTGATGATTTTCACCTGGTACAGGTTTCCCATGTGTTCACGGGATGGCTCCCAGCGAATCATCCAGGACGCGAATATATCAGACCTGCGGTGTTCGGCAGGAAGACCGAAAGGACCGATGCGGCGGGTCTGCGCGACCTTGAGGATGCCCTCGGTCATCCACGAGCCGCCGTCTGAGTACCAAAGATGAGGCGGCTGTAGGTTGTCTCGGTTAGAGCGTGACTGCACAACCTCGCCGGAAGCACCTACACCGTTGCGAGAGTACCCACCGACGTTGAAGCCTAGTTCGTCTCCTCGGTCCAGGTTTCCGACCGTTCCTGCAGGGCCGACAATATCATTCCATTTCGGTAATCCTGGACGTAGCAAGGGTTATCCCATTGGTTCGTCCAGAAAGACCCAAACAGAGGTAGACTCAAGACGGTTAGTGGTGTGGCAGGGGGTGCATAGGTGTATCCCGCAGCGGCAAGGGCGATGCCAATCTTGTACGCTGGGGCAGGGTTGGTATACCGAAGCGCTTGCTGGTCATCGAAGAACTTTTCTTTCTGGCCGACGAGCCACCCGTAGAACTGATTACGCCAGTGGTACACGGGGTCGGCGTTTATCCTATTGGAAATCCGTCCACACGCTGAGTTAGTGATAGCCCTACCGAAGATTCGTTGAAGGAAACGTTGTCTACGAGCATATCCATACGCTTGATGGTACGGTCGGTAGACCACTGATTATCCGACCCGGGCTTAGTAAACTGCATACTGTCGTCGAACTGCTGCAGAACAAGCGTGACGGTATCCCCTCGGTGCGGGTACGCGCCGGTAAACGGGGACGGGTATCCCTGCATACTCCCACCTGAGAGGTCTACGTTCAGGCTAACTCTAAGGTACGTTTGTGTGGAGGGGGGATATATCAGAGGGCACCGGGTGGAACGCGTGCTCTACCTTTACATTGCTGATGGGGAACTCTTTACCACGCCACTGCAAGTACTCATTAGTGCGACGGGCTACAAAAGCCATGTTTTACCAAACTTCCTCTAGAGTGAATGAGGCTTTCACAAGGGGCTGCCGAACGAACGGCTCTACAGAATAGGAGAAGTCCTTGATAACAGCCCACCCGCCAAGCCGGGGGGATATGGGCGGAACGTGGGTACCAATCCACATCTGTACCGGCGTGAACTCTTTCATGTACTCGTAAGCATCCACGATACCCGTTACACCCTGCGGGATGGTGAACGGTGGGGTAATGTACTCTTTCATCACACCGGAATTTACGGGCAGTGTAACAAGAGCGCTTTGTGTAAACTGCGCGCCGGTCTTTCCCCAGATACGGATATTCCCTTTACCACGGGCGAACACGCGGAACCTACACACCGTGCCGGGGATAACCCACGTTTCATTCCCGTACACAGCGTTGCCCACAAGTTCATCAGCCCAGAAAGTAGGAAGATTGTACCCGTCCCGTGCGGTGAATGAACTCTCCACCAGAGAGCCGAAGCTCTTGTTCGGTGAGCCGCCAACAGTACCTACCCACAGAGTAGGCCTTCGGTGGCGGGACCCATGAAGTTATTACGTCGAGCGTGCGGAGTCATGAGGAACCGTGGGGCGCGCTGTGACTCTACATACGTCGCCAGCATAGACACGTAATCCCACGGCATAGACATGCTCACATTCCATGAGCGCGGGGTCTTACCGCGAAACGCCACGTGCCGCCGACCCCGAGACGAGGTGAAGAACGCGAGGTTTGACTGAGCCTCTTGTACGGACACGGACTCGTTGAACGCCACAGGAAACGCACGCCCGCCCTCAATCATGAGCGTGGCATCATATGCCAGTCCATCCAAGTTGAATTTCTCAACCGGTTTCATCTGGAAGTCTTGAGACGCCACGCCCACAATCCTTTCTAGGGTCTACACCGCTCGTCGAAGGGAACGGCGGCCACTATCACTAAAGTTCAACACCGCTTCGTTGCTACGCGGGTCCAGAGACAATTTTACATTATCCGACATGACCTGCATGAGCGCGGATGCCATAGTCTTCGCCGCCGTGCCGGTGGAAAGCTGGGAGTTTGCGTCCACGTCTAGAGAGTGAGCCGTACTTACCCCAAGCTTCACGTTCGGTGCCGAAGCCGACACATCATCAAATGCCCCTTGAACGGACTGCAACGCAGCCTCGGTCTGCTTCTTTACTGTAGCTGCCTCCGCCGCGATAGCCCCGCCGAAGTCGCGCATCAAAGCCCGGCCTGAGTGGGTGGTGTACCCCTTGCCGGAGAAGGGGCCTTCTTTAGCAGGGGAGAAGGGGAACAGCTTACGGATATTAGATAGTCCGTTCTTCACCGTGTTCTTCAAACCATTGAAGGCGTTCACAATACCGTTCTTGAATCCATTGATAAGAGCCTGGCCGGACTCGAACAGGTTTATGGACTTGAAGATATTAATAAGGTTGCTCGGGAAGGTCTTGATGAAATTGATAACATCGTCCACCTTTTGTTTGATAATGTCCTTGAAGCCTTGCCAAGACTCTTTGGTGATACCAAACAGCTGTGGTGCGAAGTTATCCATGCTATCAAGCAGACCATGAAGCCAGCCACGGATACCCTCGACAATGGTGTTCCAGGTGTTCGACAAGAACTCGCTAATGCGATTCCAGATAGCTTCAACTTCCTTTCGGGCGCCGTCAAAATCTCCCGTCATGAGTTTCATAGCGCCGGAAACTAAATGCCCAAATACGTTGAGTGCTGCTCCGATACCGTCGAAGATAATTCCCAGCGTCGTGCCGAGGAACCGGACAGCGTTGGCAATCTGCGGACCAAAGGCGTTCACGAAGAACGTCACAATCGGAGTAGCGACCTGGATAATACCGTTCGCTAGTTGGGCAATGGCTGAGAACAGAGGTTCAAGGTCATTCAGCAAGCCGGTGAAGCCCTCACTGATGGACTTGAACGCGTCCCCGATAGCGGGGGCAATTTCATTCTGAATCATATCCGCAATCGGCTTGAAGAAATCCATTATGGACTGCCCAAGCTGATTGATATTATTGCGGAACTCTTCGGACGTGTTGTACAGGTACACGATAACGCCGACAATCGCCAACAGAGCGGCGACTACCAATGCAACGGGCCCTGCTGCTGCCGCAATAGCCGCACCAACAGCCTCAAGTGAGCCGCCCGCACCGAACGCCGCGACGACACCCGACACGCCGCCAGCAATGGCACTAATGCCCGAGATAGCCCCACCAATACCGGCGATAAGACCGGAGATAGGACCGAGCGCGGCGACCAGGGCGGCAACGGCGGCGATAACCAGGAACAATGCCGTAGCAAGCTCGGGGTTCTGTTGTGCCCACGCACCGAACTGCTCAACCAACGGGCCGAGGTTCTGGCCTAACCATTCGATAGCATTCTTCAAACCCTCTGCGAGGATGGGAACAATCGCGTCAAGGGCTTCCTTGAGGCCCTTGAAAATAGGTGCAAGCGCATCAAGAGCTGCACCGAACACCGGCAAGAAGTGCTCAGCCATGTTGCCGATGATGCTGGCAAGCGAGCCAAGAATCTCGCCGAGGGGTCCAGAGTGCTCCGAAAGTTCAGCCATGCCCTTTGAGATACCGTCTACTGCATCCCGAATACCCGTCTGGAACGCGGGTGTCGAGACGGCTTCCGTGACGAGCTTGACCCAAGAGCTGATGGTCTCTGAGATTTTACCCATGACGTAGGCGATGGTCTCTGCGGTCTCGTGCAGAGCCTTGCCGATGTACTCGAACGCCGGGCCTAGATTCCTCAATGCGTCATTAGCACCACGGAACAGTGTAACCATAGTCCACTGAGACTCAACGGAGGCGAGGTTATCACGTACCTTTTCAAGAGCGTTAGCGAAGTCTGTCAGAGACGCGCCGCCTGCTTCCTGTGCAGCCTTAGCAATATTCACTAGGATGCCCACGGCGGCTTGACCTGCGCGCCAGAACTCTTTCAGGGCGAAGATACCCTTGTCAATCGCGCCGGAGATGTCCGCGTGCTTAGTCCACTCATTGAACTTGTTCGCCATGTCGGTGAACCAGTCACCAAAGCGTGGGAAGAACTTCGCGCCAATGTCGATGAACCGCAGAAGACCCTCAGTCAGAGGACCCATGCCCTCACCCATACGGCGGATACCCTCAGCTGCAGAATCGAATATACTTGCGAATCCGCCCTGGTTAGCAAATCTTGGGCTGCGCGTGCGGCCTTGCCGAAGAAATCACCGGTAGCTTCGGAAATCTCCAGCATCCCCTTCTCCCACGCCGGGAAGACGGAATCGATGAAGTTCCTCATGGGGGTCTCAAAACGTTCCCAGAACTTATCCGCGCCCCTGTTGTTGAGGTCGGTAAGCCGGTCGTTCACGTCCTTCATGCGGTCGTTCCACTGCTTGAGTGCATTCACGGATGCGAACGCCGCCACGCCGATACCCGTGAGGATACCAGGCAGGGCGAAGGCACTCGGTGCAATGGAGACGAGGGACGAGCCGAGGGCGAAGATGTGGCTAGTCAGGGACAACACCGAAGCGGAGACTGTCGAGATGACAGACCCCAGCTTGATAATCTTCGTCAGGTTCTTATCAAGGTCTTTCGTGAAGTCAGAGAATTTCTTCGTGAAATCCCATGTAGCACGGGCACCCGACAGCGCCGCCAGGGCGGTGAGAACCTTAGCCGTGGCGGCTTTATCAATCTTAGGGCTAATAAGTACGTGCCGGGGGCGAGTCAGGGTCGCCAGCTTCATACGAGCACGACCGGTATCCGCGTCTGCGTTGATAGTCACATCGCGGTCGTCGTCCAGTTCGTCCAGCTTATGCTCTGCATGGGCGGTATCGAGGTCAACCTCTGCGTGCAGGACGTGCTTATCACGGAAGAATGAATCGTTCTTGAGGTGGTCCACGTTGAACGAATCCTTGAAACGCTCAACGGCGGCGCGGTTCGTGAACTTCTCTCGGGCGCGCTCAAGACGTTCCAGGCGCTCACGAAGTAGATGAACTTTCAGCCCGGCCCGCTCAAACGCATCCGCCCAGCGGTCAATCTCTTCGGAGTTACCGACCTTGACGGCGCGGCCATGCTTGTTAGCGAAGCTCGCTTGCAGACGTTCTGCCAGCTCAACATTGTGTCGAAGCTGCTCAATGGAGTCCTTAGCATCTGCCTTGAAATCGTCGAACAGGTGCAGTTTACGTTTGCGGGTGAACACGTCAGACATGCTCTTTTCGAACGTCTTCATCAGCTTTTCGTTCTCTGCAATCTGCTTGCCGACCTTGCGCATCTCCGTCTGCATACGGCGAACACCATTGGTATCCCCGAGTGCACGGTATCGGGATGCTTGCCGGTCGAGCAGAACCTCTGCGCGTTTCAGCTCAGAAATCCACTGACGCATGGGCTTCAAGCCGGAGCGGTACCCCTCAAAGGGGCGCGAGAAATCAATCTTGAGAAGGTCTTTAGCCCCTCGCGTGAAGAGGTTCTGAGCGCGGGTAATGTCTTGCAGTTCCTTGCGGTACCGCTTGAAGTTTTCCGCCTGGGAACGAACGCCGCGCGTAGCATCCGCCATGCGCTTGAGGTCTTTGATGTGCTGGTCTAAAGACTTATGCAGGGGTTTCAGGGGGTCGGAATCCCCCGAGACAACCAGGTCTTTGAGCCGTATCGGGTGGTCCTTGACGTGCTCAATATTGCTCTCTAGCCGGTCGAAGAACTCCTTTGTGACATCCTGCTCACCCTCAATCTCGAACTGCCCATCCACGATATGGTGGAACTTGTTCACCATGCTATCGGCAATATCACGGATGCGCTCCGACATAGTGCGCATACGTCGCTCGGAGCGGTTAGCGCTGCGCTCTACCTCTTGGTTGAACTCCCTAAAGCCCTGAGTAGCTTCTCGGAACATGGAACGGTTGAAGCCAGCGCCAATTCCCACGGCGGGGATGTTTGGTGTCTGCCTGAGCCGTTCAATGAGTGCCTTATGCTGACGGTTGAACACATTATCGTCGAGCTTGAGCGGTACCTTTATCTCAGACTTCGCAAGACCCTTGACAATCTCGTCATGAAGCTGGTGAACAGTCTTCGCAGACTCCACGTGGACGTTGGGGATCTCGAAGTGATACTTGAACGCATCCTTCATGCGCTGCAGCTGCTCGCGCATGGTGAGCTTCGGCTTCACCTCAGGCTGCTCACGCTCAACAGACTCTTTGACCTGCTTGCGAACGCGCTTCGTATCCACGTCCGCTTTTATCTTCACGTCACGGACGTTGCGGGTGGCTTGCTTGAGCTTTTCACCAACGTTGTCTACGTCCACGTCAGCCTTGAGGGATACCTTAGTATCCAGCTCGCGCAGCTGTTGTTTCAGCTTTTCAAAGGCAGAGCGGTCTAACTCCGGGGTAACCCGGATATGCATGATTCGCTCTGCCTGTTTCTTCGCCTTCTCCAGGGTGGGGCGAAGTTTCTGGTTGAAATTCTCCGCATCAGGGAGAACGCGTATGTGTACGCGCCCGGCTTCAAAACTTCCTGCCGCCAAGGGTCACCTTCCTGTTTATTCTACGTCCGTGCCGGGTGGCGCGTATGAATCCTCGAGACTCTGCTCTTCCTCCTCCGTGAACAAAGCTCCCCAGTCAATAACCCCGGTGGCCGCTTCCATAGCAAACGCTTGTTTTTCCATAGCCGTCATAACCTCGTCTTTAGAGAAATTATGCTTCGGCTTACCACTCTCATTATACGGGGATGGGTACTCCACAAACTCTGGTGGCTTGGAGTTTTTCTCCTGGTTAGCCGTGATGTACATGTTGCGGAATGACGTGATGGAATCCGCAATGTATTTGAGTGTCATCTCAAGCCGGGAGTATCCGAACCATGCGTCTTTCGGGTCTACGTCCTTAGCCGCTTCGGAATCCGGTTCCGGCTCTGGTAGTTGGTGCCTGTATAAACTACGCTCTTCAAAAGCAAGCCGGGACAACAAGGCTTTAGTGACCTTACTATCCCGGCTTGCCCACTCACGCAGAGGGTCATAGTGATACAACGCTATGAAGTCTGCGCAAATAACAGGCTGTGTTGTTAGATATTCAAAGAGCGCGCGACGTTTCCCAGTTCTCCCACGTAGCCCATGACGAAGTTACTCATGTCGCCGATACCCGCCAAGGTATCATGTGAGCGCCACTCGGCTAGGTTCTCTTCGGGAACAACGGTATCTTCGAAGATTTGCAGGATAGCGCGGGTACCCGCCAAGTCCACGCCGGGGTTCTCTTCCTTGTCTTCCTTCTCTACAATCTTCCAGATAGACATAGTTTCTGAAAGAAGCTGGAGAGCAACGGTGCCGCGCAAGGTTTCAAGTGGTGTAACAAGACGGTACAGCGGGCTAGTGCGCGGGTCCGGCAAGTCCTCCCACCCCTCAGGTTCGGGCGTGCTATCTGCTGCAGACTCGGTCACCTGTGCCTGTACCTGTGCTGCTGGCGCTGCTGCAGCGGGGGTGGCCTCCTGCTGGATTCGGTCTAGTGCCGCGTTGTAGCGGTCCGCCTCTGGCGCGAACTCCGCCGCGACCGGGATAGCGCGTCCATCTGCGCCAAATACCAAGCCGGGGGTTTTGTTGGTGTATTCGGACTGGTTGCCCAAAGCATTTCCTCTCACTAAAACAAAAGTGCCTGTGACTCATAACGAGCCACAGGCACAGTATAGCATGTGCGCTATGTACTAGCTTTAGCCGCCAACACGGCCACCAGCTACGGGCTGTCCTCCTGCAGCGGGAGCTGCGGCGGCCTTCTTCGGAACGATAGTAGCGATAGCATCCTTCGCACCAGCCGTTACCTGCTCCGCAGTAGGTGCAAGCACAGTTGCCGTGACGGGGATAGGCACAAGAGCGCCCTTCGAGGTCTCACCACGACCATTGGCCGAGAGCTGAGCGTTCGGCATGTAGTCGAACACGGTCATCTCAGAATCCGCGCGGATGAACAACAGCGAAGTGTTCACAGTACGCGGCTTGCCGCCGGACCACTGGATAAGCTCTGCTTCGGTCTCTTCCAGGGTTGCCGGGTCGTTACCGCCCTGAGTCAGCTGGAGAACACGCTTGTTGAAGGTGTGCAGAGTGAACTCGAACTTGGTGGTGATGTTACCACGGATGTTACGTACTGCCGCAACCTCAGCGGTGTCGATAACGGTAGCGTCGCCGCCGTCAGACGAGAAGGTGGGCAGGGTCTCCGCAGAGGTCAGACCAATGGGTGCCCAACCATCAGGGTAGGTAGTGCTGTCGTCGGCCTTGAACTTGCCGACTGCACCCTTCGGGGGAGGTGCGAAGGTACCCGTCTTAGGTGCCAGCACCGTAACAAAGTCCGCAACAAGGACTTCACTCGGGTTATATTCAATGGGCTTAGCCATATTAGAGAACTCCTAGTTCTTGCAATGCCTTGGAAGGCTCTTCCATATTAGGTGCGCCAAACAGGGTGTCCCGTGACGCGAATGCAGTCAATGTTAGGGTGCTGTCTGACTGCTCCCCGGCTACCGTCGTGACGGCGGCAACCGAAAATTCTGAATTGGGTGTCTGAGTTAGAGTATACCCTTTCAGCACCACGCCAGATACTTCCTTGCCTACTTCGGCACACTTCTGGATATAAGAATGCGCCCGCATGGCTAGGCTATCGGCAGAGACGTTCGCTAGATTGCCGGTGCGCGGTGAGTACACGCGTAGACGTATGTTCATCATCAACTTCCACAGAGTACCCTCCGCATTCACCGGTGTGTATGTAGCCCACATGACGTGGTGCTGAATCCACCATGACGGGAGTTTGCTAGGTGGCACGTTTTGAATCACATGCCCTGGCGCGAACTCAGACAGTAGGCTCTGCATGGTCTCAGTCAAACTCAATGCGGTTTCCATTAGTAACCTCCATGCCGGGTTCCACGCGAACCTGAACGGTCAATCTCTGCGTTCGCACGAACCGCATTCCAGTTGGTCTTCTGTAGCGCTGGCATAGGACGTGACAGGGCGTGCAGTGAGACTGCCTTAGCCGCTGCGCCAACCAGGAAGAAGTGTCCTCGCTGGAAGCGCGTAACCTTCTGTCTACGCCCGTCCGAGAACTGAATCTCGTTAGTTGCTATACCAAGCTCAATGATGTGCGCGGCGGGGTCGTCGTTATAAACTACGCGGTCCCACACCGGGATATTCGGGTACTGCTGCGGTCCCTTGTAGAGCGACCGCCGTACCCCGAAATGGTCTACGTAAGAATCAGACGTAGATTTTCGGTAGGGCTCAGCTGCGGCTTTCGCGTCGTTCTTGATAGCCTCCGCAACACGGTCAAGCGCGCGTGTCCTGGTGGAGACCAACGACGCGGCGCGCTTCGAGTTAGTTCGGTACAGCTCAATTCCGTCACCCAAGAGGTACCCCCGATAACTCTCTGTCGTTGCCCCTGGTTATCGCAACCTTATCGTGCTGAGTGCGCACTCCCATTCGGAAGACAACTTCGCGGGCGTTGATGGTGTAGTAGTACGGCTTAGAGGATGTCTGCTGGGGCTTTAGTCCCGCCTGTCGGGTGTACTTGCCGGGGGTATATACCACGACCGCGTTCACAGGGAACTCGTCTTGGTACTCTTGAGGCAGTGACTCGCGTAGCTTATCGAACGTGCCGGGGGGGGAGATGTTAGCGCTCCGGTCGTAGAGAGTTTCGTACCGTAGTACTCTTCTCGCACCGATGAAGTTCTGGAGAGGTTATCAGACGCGATAGGCTGGAAGTTGCAGCGCACTACCAGGGGTTTCTGCATGTACTCCACTGCGTACATACCGTCCGGCTTGAGTACACTACGCGCCGGGTAAATCTCCACAACGTGGCGTGGGTTGGATACTAACGTCATCCGCAGAACCACCCCTTATTCCACCCCGGTGTGGGGGATGCTGTAAACGTGGGGTCTGGAGACATCTTGACCGACCCTACAAAGACTCACGGGTCTTGCATCCAAGACCCTCAAGTTCCTTATCAGTGAACCAGATGTTCGGGGACTGTGCCACACGGTCAATCTGAATCTCATACGCGGACTCTTTCTCGGAGATGTATCCTGAGCGGTCGTCCTTAGCGACGCGCATGACGGCGGCTACGACAACGGCACGAATGCGTACCGCCGTGAGCTTATCTGGTTCTTCCTTGCCCGCAATGATGTTTGCCAGGCGAGGACAATACCCCGCGAGCATGGCGAGGGCTTCCTCAATCTTAGACGCAATGAATTTCTCAGAGCGGTCTACGACATCACCGTCTAGTGCGGTGTACACATCTTCAACAGTGACTTCCATGCTCACAGGGTATATTCCTTACTTGCTGGCGCGGGAACGAGTGTTCTTGCGCGCCGGGGTTTTCTTCTCTTCCTCAGTGGGTTCCTCAGTGGGTTCCTCAGTGGGTTCCTCAGTGGGTTCCTCAGTGGGTTCCTCAGTGGGTTCCTCAGTGGGTTCCTCGAAGCGAAGCCCGGTAATATCAGGGTTAGTAACCTGGGAGAGAACGTGGTCGCTAAGTTCACTCCCTTCCGGTAGGAATACGAGCTCTCCGTATTCGTTGTGGATGTATGTAGGTGCCTTAGTGACCATGTTCGTTTCTCCTTCAGGTAGTTAGGTTATTTACAGAACCTTAGCCTTGAAAGCGGCATCGGGGCTGTACAGGGCGGGCATCGCCACAGAATCCACAACAATGTCACGCAGGGACGCAACGTTAGGACGCTGAACGATATTAGCCACGATACCCTGACCGTTCACGCCGGTCCAGCTGAGGTTCACAGCGGTCACGGTTCGAGAGAACACGGTCTCGCGAG
>BNJV01000007.1_pt1 | contig 49103 bp, 77 predicted proteins | sample 8540591 | NCBI WGS metagenome assembly BNJV01 (sample SAMD00202457, study PRJDB9452) | human saliva metagenome | host: Homo sapiens | reverse complement strand
ACGAACGGTGGTTCTGTTTGGCATCGAGCAGGGTTACACCGCGAAGGTTTTCACGCCAGCAGCTTCGCCGTAAACGGTGATTTCCGCGCGCGGTGGCGGTCTTTGCCTTCGCGGGTGAAGCGGGCGGTCGTGCGCTTTTCGGCAGCGATAAAAGCGGGCGCTGCCGGTTTGCCGGTGTGGGGCAGGAACGACGTCCCGCGCCGAAAGCCGTTGGCTTCAAATTTCCGTGCGCCGATTTCTTTTTGTGTTTGGAAACATAGGGTTTGAGCGAGTTCGCCGGCATTTGCTGACGGCAGCGCAGGCCAACCGTTGATGGAGGCGAGTCCGAGCCTGCGGTCGCGCCTTGTCCCAGGCTCGATGTGGTTGCCGTACACCAGTACGCAATTCGGCGCGATGCGGTACACCGCGCCGACGGCGGGACTGAGGCCGCGATTTTTGCCATTTTTCGGTTTGCGCGCGCCCGTATTACCAGAGCGTAAGCCTTGTTATGCCACCTGCTGCCAGCGCGCCCAAGCATGGTGCAGGCGTTTGTCCCGGGAGGCTGAAGGTGTCGCCAGGCGAAGCTGGTGAGACGTGTTTTGCCGGTAACAATGGGATTACCCATGTCACGTTGCCCAGGCCAGCGGGTCGGCGGCTGCAGGTTGCGGATGGCGGGACGGGTTGTAGGGTTGGTCGTATATTGGTTGCCCCGGTCGCGATGTAAGCGTTTTGCGCGAGGATTGGAAACGGTTGGCGGCGGCGGTCATTCATGCTCTACCGCGCCGGTGTTGAATTGCCGCGCAAACCGACTTCGCCCGTATCGAATTTTGTCTTCGCGCGTTGTCGAAGCGGTAAATCGAGCCGTTGCCGTTGATATTGCTGACGGTCAGGTTTTGCCAAGGTTGTTTTCCTTGCTGCGGCGGGAAGCCATGAAGGCAGCGTAAACGATCGGGTTGTCGTTAATCGTATTCGCCGCGCATTGTTGCTGAACCAGTCGCGCCGTTGGGAATACGTCCACGGCTGCGCCCAGTTGGACAGGCATCCGAAACGCAGCCGGCACGGCAGTCAGGCCTGACGAAATTAACATTGGTACGCGTGGTTTGAGAGCTTGTTGTCCTGCAACCCCAAATCGGCGGGCAGGCGGGCATTTTCATTGCGCCAGTCTAAGCCGACATTGACCAGGCTGAAGGTTTGGACTTTTCGTCGTCTATTGCGGTTTTGCCGTTATGATGCGCCGCGACAGCGCGCACGCCGAATTCCTGATTTTGTCCGAAACGGCGCGCCACGTCGCCGCCAAACCACCGCGTTTTCCCGCGCCGCGTTGGCAGTCAGCCGGTTCGTCGCTGATGGACGCGTTTGGGCAGTACGGATACCGTGCCGCCGATATTACGCCGCTAGCACGCCATGCCGTTTAAGAGGCGGATGCGCCGCGCTGGACTTCCACCGCGTTCAAGAAAGCTCCAGTGGCGATGTATTGTGGCGCGGCAGGATGCCGTGGAGGCCGTTGTACATGGTATCGTCCGATTCGGCGGCAAAGCCACTGGCATGAAATAGGCTTCCTGAAGTGCCGTAACCGCGCGCAACGCGCGTCACGGTCAGGTCGTTTTGCGGTACGTCGCCGACGCTGCGCGCATGTTTGTCTTGAATACAGCCTATTATTGGTGTAAGCGGTGATGGGAGAACGGCGATTCTGGGTTTTATTGCCCAAAATACCCACGCGAGCTTGCCGCCGCGCACCTGTCCGCCCTTGATGCAGAATCAGACCGCCCTTGGATGCGTCGCGCTGGCGGTTACGGTGATGGCTTCAAGTTCGGCGGTTTCTACCGGACTTTGTTCGTCTGAGGCCAAATGCCGCCGAAGAAACGGCAGGGAGGAGAGGCTGAGGATGCTGAGTCTAGAAGCGGGCTTAATCATTTTGTATTTTCTTTTCAAAAGTCCGGTCGCAACGGTTAATTCTAAAGAAAATTAATTTCATTTTCATGGGCCAAATGATAAAGGTCGTCCTGAAACTGTTTTCAGACGACCTTTTGACTGAATGGCTGTCATCGCTGCCGTTTTTACGCCGCGTCGTACAAACCGCGCACTACCACGCGAGTGGCGGCAGTAGCCTTTCCAGCGTTTTCCGCGTCTGCGCAATGCTCATGCGGATACCTCGCCCGCGATGCGGATAAATCTTGCGTGTCGATGCCAGAACGAGACAGTAGCGGAATAACCAGCGTGCCTTCAGCCTTCGAGCATTTTCGTGCAAAGGTTTTGCGACGACTCGGCGGGTTTTCAAGCCAAAAGCCACAAGAAAATCGCGACTGGGCTTGGCGGTTTTCCGGATGCCAAATTCACGTTTGAGCAGGAAACCGCCGTTTGCGCCTGCCGACGGTAAAACAGTTGAATCACTGGGTCGGCCCAACTGTTTCAGACGGCCGTCGTTTAACAGCGGCGCCGCAATCGCCGCGCCGAAGCGGGTAGGCGACAGGTTCTGATCGCGTTCAGGGCTGCTGACGGCTTTGACCACTTCCGGCGCGGCGACGATGATGCCGGTGCGCACGCCGGCAGGCCGACTTTGGAAAGGCTGGAAGCAGAGGATGATGTTTTTCGTGCCAATTCAGCGTAACGCAGCTGTAAATGATGTTGGGGAACGGCATTCCGTAGGCGTTGTCGATAATCAGCGGAATGCCGTGTTCTTGCGCTAAAGCGTCCAGCCGCGCCATTTCGCCGTCGGTCAGCACGTTGCCGGTCGGGTTGGTCGAGCGCGAACAGCCGATCGCGCCGATTTTGCCTTCTTTCAGCTCGGGCAGGGCTTTCCAGCGCGTCAAAGTCCACGCGGTATTTGAAGAAGCCTTCTTCGCCCCTCGTGTTCGACAGCTTCGATTTTCGGTTTGACGGAAACAAAGTGCTGCCCTTCGACATGCACGTCGGCATAGCCGATATATTCGGGCGCGAGCGGCAGCAGGATGGCTTTCTCTACGGAAAGGTCGTCTGAAACCTTGAATTTGCCGCCGAAGAGGTTGAAAAGATAGAAAAACGCGTTTTGCGAACCGTTGGTCAACGCGATATTGTCGGCAGTCGGGTTCCAGCCGTATTCGCGGTTTGAGAAGGCGGTCAGCGCGTCAATCAGCGCGGCATCACCTTGGGGATTGGAGTAATTGCCGATGTTCTCGACAGCGTGTTCCGCTGCCAGTTTGGAAAATACGTCGGCGAACACGGCATTGACTTCGGCGATTCGCGCCGGATTGCCGCCGCCGAGCATGTTGACGGGCTTATCGCTTTTGAGCGCGTCGCCGAGGTCGTCCATAAGTTGCAGGATGCCGCTGTGTTGCGTGAATTTTTCGCCGAATGCCGAGAACTCGCATGATGACTCCGTGTAAATATGATTGGCGGGGATTATATCAGCTTGATATGGTGAGGGTCTCCTGCCAGCCTGAAAACGGGTTTCAGACGACCTTTGATATTTAGGAAGATATTCCGCCGTCCATTCGGGTACGGCGCCGGTGTCGAAACCTAAAAGTGAAAGCGCGTGGGCGGTGCTGTGGGTGATGATGTCGTCTATGATTTTGCGGCTGCTGGTAGAGGGCGGGAGTAGGTGGGAAGACGATGCCGCCCATTTCGGTAACGCGGCGCATATTGTCCAGATGGGCAAGGTTGAGCGGGCTTCGCGCACCATCAGCACAGAGGCGGCGGCGCTCTTTCAGGACTACGTCCGCCGAGCGTGTCAGCAGGTTGTCGCCGAAGCCGTTTGCAACCGCAGCCAGCGTGCGCATCGAACAAGGGGCAATCAGCATCCCGTCGGTTTTTAAAACGAACCGCGTGGCGATGGCGGAACCTATATGGTTTATCGGATGGACGACATCGGCAAGGCGGTAGAGTTCGTCTTTTTCATACGGCGTTTCCAGCGCGCGCGTCATTTCCGCGCTTTTGGATACCACCAAATGCGTTTCGACATCGTGTGCGCGCAAAAGTGCCAAGGCCTTGATGCCGTATTGGAAACCGCTGGCTCCACTGATGCCGATAATCAAACGTCGGGTCATGAAAGTCTTTCGTAAAAGCGTATTTTGGCAACATTATAAAGCAGGTCGTCTTAACAGGCAGGTTTCATATATTTGAACAGCTGTTTGACTGAAGGCAAGGGTAGGGTAGGTGGTTCGGCAGAAGCCGTCGAAATATGTTATAAATAAGCCCTTCTACCGAACTCAAATTGGAGCATACGACATGGAATTGGTATTTATCCGCCACGGACAAAGCGAATGGAACGCAAAAAACCTGTTTACAGGCTGGCGCGACGTGAAACTGAGCGAGCAGGGGCTTGCCGAAGCTGCCGCCGCCGGTAAAAAACTGAAGGAAAAAGGCTACGAGTTCGACATCGCCTTCACTTCCGTCCTGACCCGCGCGATTAAAACCTGCAACATCGTTTTGGAAGAATCCGACCAACTGTTTGTGCCGCAAATCAAAAGCTGGAGGCTGAACGAGCGCCACTACGGCCAACTGCAAGGTTTGGATAAAAACAAACCGCCGAAAAAGATACGGCGACGAGCAAGTCCACATCTGGCGCCGCAGCTACGACACCCTGCCGCCGCTGCTCGATCCGAAAGACCGTTCTCCGCGCACAACGACCGCCGCTATGCCAACCTGCCCGCCGATGTTATCCCTGACGGCGAAAACCTGAAAGTCACTTTGGAGCGCGTATTGCCGTTTATACAGCATCAAGAACAGCCCTGAATTTGAAAAAGCATTAGGGGGTTTTTGGTTTTTATGCCGAAAAGTCCTTCAGAACTTTTTATAGTCTTACTGTGAAAGATAGAAAGTGCACTATTTCTTGGGAGCAAAAAAGTACGGCAGAGCTTGAAAATATCGAGCGGGAATGTGATGAGGCTGTAAAAAGATATAAGAAAGAAGTTGGGGAAGTGTATGATTATAGAGGGTATATTATTCACCCTATAACTGAAGGTTTTGTTTTTGAACAACCTTGGGAAACGTTGGTAGAAATGCAGCATTTTTCACCACAAAAGCTATTTTTGATTATGTAACAGGGTTTGATGAGCTTTAGTTGTGAGGAAAAATTTTTATGAATTTCAGTCTATTGCAATTTTGATAACCGATTCTATTGAATTGATAGGGTTGGAAGCGGAGGCCGAAGAAATCGGAATAAGAGCCCGTATAGAAAAACGCCCGAAAGGCAGGGCTGGCCAAGCAAAGCCGCTATGAAAAGGCCGGCACGATAGCCGCCGTAAACAAACTGCTGGAAGAAAAAGGAAATGTTGGATAAACGGGGAGGGAAAGCTGAATTAACCCGCTTGATTATCCGCAAAAGGTGAAAACGATGAAATCAATGCCCCCGATATTCCGACCGAAAAACCGTTATGAAGTGGATAGCCAATTTCCAAAAACAGGAAGTCAGCTGAATGACTTCCTGAAATCAACACGTTATTACCGGAAATCAACATAGTTACTTTCCTGAAGCCGCCCATAGAGGCGGCTATTCTTTTACCTACCGAAATCGCCGCTCAATCCCTATTTCATCAACGATGTGGATCTGACCGGTTTTGCCTACTGGTTTGCCGGACACACGCATACGGCGATGGACGCAGAAATTCAAGGCTGCCGTGTGGTCATCAACCCTTAGGGCTATCCCGACGAAATCGGGCGCAACGGTTATCGGGATGGGTGTTTGATTGAGGTGTAGCGCTTTGCAGGATTGAACGAAAAACATCAACGAATTGGTACAGCAGTATTTCCTGAACAGAACGAGTTTCAACGAAATTAACGACGCCGAAATTTGCTGCATAGTAGGAGGTATTGCATAACTGCCCAGAAGACGTTAGCTGTTAAGATAATAATATGTTGTTTTATTTATTCTCATCAAATTGACCTCATATGCTGCTCTTGAAAACCAAATGTGCGTGTGTACTGATATAATTTCCACTTAAGTCAACCACAAATCGTTACCATGAAAACTAAGCCAGTAACCCCTTTTTAGTAAGTGGCTGTCACGTTTCTTTCTAAACCGAGACCCGCAATCCTACACCGGATGGCAGACCTCTTTATGCTTATGCCGTTACCGAACATGAATACCGTGAACTGTGCGCACTATTGCGTCGTGATCCTTCCTTAAGATCGGGCTCTTCTTATCAACCACGTTATCAAGAATGGTGTGCCTGTTATTGTATGGCGGTCAGTGAAACTTATCGGCGTCAATATTCGGGTAGCGAATGGAATTGGGCATTTTTCGATAATGCAACAGGGTACGAGATTTGATAATGAACAGCAGCGTTACAAACATTTGAAAACTGGGTTGAAATATTGGAAGAGGCAATGGAAATATGATAATGTCGGTATACGCGTTATCTTGGTACATTAATTGCCGAAGGTGGGCTGCCATTAAAAATGCTTGCGGCTAACAATAACGCATTTCATGATGTTATTGATTATGGCCTGAAAAAGTATCGGGAGAGTGTGGAAACTTTTCGTCCTTTGGAAGAGTATATTACTGAAAGAGTATATAGACTGGCGCAAGTATTCCATGATGCTGCGGCTGTTGTTCTATTTGCTAATACGGTCAAGGCCTTATCCGAACTCGCTGAACGGTTTGACCTGAAGAATGAACTCAATCCGGTCGAATACCCTAGATAAGGCAGATAGTGGTTGGCGCGGTCATTTTCCTTTTGCTTTGGATGGGAATCAGGTAGATACAGTTATCAACCGCTGGTTGGGCAATGCAGCAGACGAACGTCAAAAAGTGGCAAAGGCAAGAGTTTTCCTGTCGACATTATGTAAAGGAGAGAAATTGGTGCTTGCATACTAAAAATTGGGTTGCCTGAAAAATTTAGTTTTTCCTGTTCCAGGGATTATCAGGGCAAAACGGTTTTTGCAATGGCAGATTTTTGCGAGGAGAAACGCCAGTTGCCCAAATGGGGAGCGACGGCGTTTGCCTCTTTCAGCGATACAGGTAACGGACTGGTGTTCAAGCTTCCTCAGGAAAAACAGATTATTTTTGTCCGCAAGCAGCCTGGTTTGCCTTTGTCTATACGTGTGTTTTTCGGGTGGGCGGCTGATTTATCCCAAGCTGTTCGAAGACACGGCGTTTGACGAAGATGCGCCACTAGTGTTTTGCCTTGGCCAAGATCAATGTTGGCAACTGCTTTTCCACCAACGAATACACACGCAGCAAAGATGAGAATTTCCTGATTCGTTTGCCCTTTGGTTTCAAACCATCTGAAAACGCAAAAGTCACCCGTTTGCAAAGACGAGTGGTTCAAGTGTTCGGGCAGCCTGGCAGCGCGGCATGAAGACGGACGTGAAATTATCGTTGCTATATGTGCGGATACGAAGGGGCAAACCAGTTTGCGCGGTCGGCTGTTTTTACCGTTATCAGGGAATACGGACGGCCTGCCCGTGTATCGCGGTTTTCCTACTCTGCAAATGCCACCCGACCTGTCACTAACACACATCAAAATCAACGGCAAAGCCCAATCAAATATCTGCCCGAACTATTATGGTACATTTCAGGTAGCCTTTACAGCGATAAAAATCTGTTTGTTGCGGCGCAGAATCACTGTCCTGCCTGAAGACTTTTCCATACTTGGCAAGCAGCAAGCGGCAAACATCCCGCCATTTTTAAATGTTGACACCTCCGAGAATGTTTCCGTTGCTGCCTTTGCTGATCATCTCAATATCACACAAATCCATTCCCGATTTACCTGCCAAGCTGAGGGCGGTAATTATCCATCCCACATTATTCTTGCCGTTAGCAGCAACTCCACCCAAGCAGCACGATTGAAGCTGCCGCTGCCGTTTTGATGGTGCGTATCTTTATGATGAAAATGGCAGAATCGACGATTGTCGTCTGAATATCAATCAACTGTCAGGCAAGTGGCTGATGGTGTATTCGTCTTCATCGACCAGCATGGAGCTGGTTTTCAAGTTATCGGATAACACATATAGCTGCCCTATCTCTATCACCGAACGTCTGCCAGCAGGTGGTTCGGTGCAGCAGTTTTCTTAGACCAATGGAAGCCCCAGCTTTGCAGCTTTGTCGATAGCAGTAGCCAAAGATGCCAAGGTGGAAATTACCGTACACCGTATGGGTTCAGACAAACCGCTGATACGGCTGGTATTGTCACGCTACAACGGCCTGATTGTGTGGAACAACCAATTTCATCGTTTTGGAGGATTGGAAGAAACCGATGCGCTGCGCGAAAGTTTCGTTATCAAAAACAGGTGGAAACGAATATGCCAGCCCCGAAGCAGTAGTGAGCATCACTGCGGTTGGACGCGCCCGAAAACGGCGCGCAACGGCTGCCCGAAAGTACAGAATTTATTGGCGGCAGATACAGTCTGATGTCTTATGATGCGGGGTTGTGGCTGATTTACCCGCGTCCGAATCACCGTCAATTCCGCCCGCCATCTTTGACAACAGCGGCGAAGAATTTACTGAGCCATCTGAACATCATTCCCTGCATACTGCTGCCCGCGCCTTCCATCCGATACACAATCCCGAAGCCATCAGCCGTATCATTACAGAAATGGCGGGTAATCCCGAGCATGCAGGTTGGCGGTATTTTGAGAGCCTGAAACAGCATTTTTCCCATCTGCCGCTGTCAGTATTTGAAACATGGAAGGCCTTGGCACAACAGCCGAAAACCTTGGCTGGCAGTTTTGCGTTTAGGGCTGGATGGTGTGTTTTGCGAGCGGATACGCAACGAACTGGCTGTGGTGTGGGGAATGGTTAGCGATACAAGACTGGTTTGCCGCCGTAGATGCTTACCGCCCGTATTCCCGCGCCAAAATTGCAGCATCAGGTTTGAATCCCGATGATGCTCCTTTAACCAAAAACTGTATTCCTCAAAATGTGTTGTGCCATGATGAGATTTTGCACTGCTATGTGTTTAGAGGCTTTCTTTCTGAAATGGAAATGATGGTGGTAGAGGAACAATCTGGGAGATTTTTCACAAGCAACATGATTCGCGCTACAACCGCCACTACAATGCATTGCGTCAAAAATGAAAACTTACGGATTCCTGAAACGCTTTCAGACGGATTGCAACAATGGTTAGACAAACAACAAGGCTCATTTTTCGACCAAGTACGCCGCCTATCTAAAATTCATTTTGACCGTGCTGCCGTCTGGCTACCCGTTTTTACCGCCTGTGTTAAAACCGGCAAGGCTCATCCCTAACGACATCAGGGCCGTCTGGAAATGACAGCCGCGCAGTTTGCCGATGCTTTTTACCGTATTTATGCTTTGGACGCAGAATGGTTCGATTACGTCTGCGCCACCCTGAGCTGCCATTTGATGAGTGAATAACAATGAATACCGACCCCATGCAAACCCTGTCCGGCCTGATAGAGCAGAGCCTGAACCGCCTCAAGGAAGCCACCATCGGTGTATTGGACAGTACGGATGATAAATTGCGCGGCCACCTGCGCCAACTGATCAACAACGAATTGGGTAACGAAAACTGCTTTCTTGCCGATCCGTCGTCGAACAGACTTTTCGGCTGGGAAAGTGCGGACTGCACCTTTCGCCGATTTGGCAGAAAGCAAAACCTGTTTTCTGCAAAACTTACCGATGTGTTGGCCAAAGCCGACAGTATGATTTCCCCAAAACTGCCCGCCCTTACATCCACCAATTGCAAGCATGGCGGCATCTTTTTGGCCGATACGCCCCAGTCTGCCATCATTACCAGCGGTACGGGTTCTGGCAAAACCGAATGCTTCGCGATTCCGATATTAGAAGACCTGATACGCCGACAAACGCAGGGAAAACACAGCGCTGGTTGGCGTTCAGGCTCTGTTTCTTTATCCGCTCAACGCCCTAATCAATTCGCAAAAAGGAACGCTTGGACGCATGGACGAAGCCCTTCGGTAACAAAAATCCGCTTTTTGCCTCTACAAGCGGCAACACCAAAGAAAGTGCCGAGCCGCGAGACAAAGACCAGCCCAACCAAGTCCTGTCGCGGGAACTGCTGCGTAAAGAACCACCACCTATCCTGCTGACCAACGCCACTATGCTGGAATACATGCTGGTGCGCCAAGCTGACGCGCCGATATTGGAAAAATCGCGTCAGGCGGGTTCGCTGCGTTGGATTGTCTTGGACGAAGCGCACAGCTATATCGGCTCACTGAGCAGCGGAAATTGCTTTGCTGTTACGCCGTGTGGTACGCTTTCGGCAAGCAACCCGAAGATATCCGCTTTGTTGCCACATCCGCCACCATCGCCTCCGACAAAGCGGCAGACGAACTGCGCCACTACCTCGCTGATTTGGCGGGTGTGCCCCGGGAGCAGGTACTGGTGGTTTCCGGCAACAGAGACTTTCTACCGATTGGAGTTGCCGATGGCAGACAGAGTCTGACAGACATCGTATCCATTACGAAATGAAACCGAACGCTTTACCGCACTGTGCCGCAGTGCAACCGCAACTCCTGTGCGCAACTGCCTGACAGCAAGCACTCAGCCCTATACGTTGAACCAATTGGGTACAGGCAACGCAAGCATATCTGCTTTCAGGTAGCCTTTATGAACGGCAACGCGAAGTATTGGCCTGGCTGGATGTCATGAGCTCGAACAAAACCGTCTGAAAATGCCGAACCATTTTTGAAGCTGCGCCTACATCTGTTTCCAAGCCATGCTGCACGGTTTGTGGGCATGTGCTGACCGCTATTGCAGCGTAAAGAAGGGTATCTGGAAGATTGGGCATTCGGACAGGTTTATCTCTCAACCGCCGCGCCAAATGTGATTGCGGCGCTCCTGTGTACCGAACTGGTACTGTGCCAAGATTGCGGTACGCCGCACCTAATGGCGCAGAGCAACGGTATTTTGCACCAGCACGACACCCGCATCACTCGATGAGTTCGCACTCAATCCCGAGCCGGTAGACAATGATGAAGAAAACAGCGGAACTGACGGCGTGGACGGCTCTAACCCAATTTCAGATGGCTTGCAATTCATCTCACAACAAAGTGCTTGCCGCTGCAGCGGTACGCTGTCTGAAAACCTATACGGCACAGAAAATCGACAAAACAACTGCCGAAATCGGCGTACGGCAGGTGAGACTTTTGAGTTGGCTTTGGATTTCTCCCTGCATGCCTGCTGTTCCGCCTGCGGCAAAAAGCCGAAAAACACCGTTTTATCATCGAAGTATTTGGGCGCACCGTTTTACGTTACTCACGCCGTGCCGACTCATGTGGAATTTTGTAGTGACGCCGAAAAACAACCCGCAATCGCTGCCTGCGCGCGGACGATTGATTACTTTTACAGACGGTCGCCAAGGAACGGCACGAATGGCGGTGAAAATGCAGCGGGAAGCGGAGTATTCCGACTGCGTGGTATGGTGTTTGATGTGTTGGTGCAGGAAACAGAAAAAGCGGTCAATAACGTTGTAATGCCAAATAGTAGCAAAAATTGAACAGCTGAAACAAACCGATCCCGCTTTGGCTGAAATGGTGTGGAAGCAGTAAAAAGTAAAGGCACAAAAAGTGGCAAAAAGCCTATCTCACTTGGGATGATATGTACCGCGTACTGCGTGATAAAGTAGAAATGGCGAAAGACTTACTGCCTTACAATCGTGAAACCAATCCGTCGTGTTTGACGATCCCAGTGGCAACAGGGGCAGAAAAAACTGGCAGAGTTGCTGCTGTCTCGAGAATTTATCCGCCGCCCGCGCAATGCCAATAGTTTGGAAACCTTGGGCCTGGCAATGGTTTACTATCCCGATTTGGACAAAATCAGTACGTTACCCGACGATTGGGCGGAAACACGCGTTTTGAATCAAGCCAATAATCAAGCAAACCGCTGAATTTGGATGATTGGAAGCATTTTTCAAAAGTCTTTTGGATTTTTCACGTCCGTGAAAAATTCCTTTACTCAATTTGGATGAGCAGAAAAACGATGGTTGGCAAACGCTTTTCGGGAAAATCCCTGCCGCCCGATACCAGAGAAAAGCAGACTTCGCGCAAACAGGGTTGGCCGCAAATTCGAGATAAAGACCCGCAGCCTCGAGCCGTCAAGATTTTGCAGGCGGTTACAGGGGTTGGATATTCGAAACCGCTGGCCAAAAACAAAAATCAACTCGTGGTTTGAAAACCGCGTGAAACAGCTCACTATAGACAGCAACATCCTGCGCCCGATGCTGATGCTTGGAAAATGCCACTTTCGGCAATGGCATTCAGGCTACCTGAAAAAGAAATGTGGCTGTGTCCGCAAAGCCACCGCCTAATCGACACCACTTTACGCGGCGTGTCGCCTTATCTACCGCGCAACTGGCAGGGAAATGCCGTCTGAAAAGCTGTTTTGTAGCAAAATCGAATTGCCCGATTATTACCGCTTCAAACAGGATGCTACTGCTGAAACACGCCGTAACCAAAATGCGCCGCCTGCTGGCACAAGACGAAGATGTCAGTCGCCTGCGCCAAAAAGGCTTGTGGAGCAATTTGAGCGACAAAATTATAGAGGGCGGTTTCTACTACCGCACAGCAGAACACTCTGCCCAGCTTGCATCCGCACAACTGGTAGCATACGAGAAAAATGTTTAAAGACGGCAAAATAAACGTATTGAGCTGTTCTACCACCATGGAAATGGGCGTGGATATCGGCGGTATGGCGGCGGTAGTAATGAATAACGTACCGCCGCATCCCTGCCAATTACCTGCAGCGTGCTGGTCGTGCAGGACGACGTAGCGAAGCAGCGGCGGTGGCTTATACATATGTGTAAAAACGATCCGCACAACCGCCGCGTATTTGCCAATCCGAAATGGGCATTCACTACGGCCAGTGCCGCGCCGAAAGTATCGTTAAGCTCGGCAAAATCGTCAGCCGTCATGCTCATTCACTCCTGCTGGCAGGTTTCTCGCCACGCACGCAGTGACTACAGGGCAAAGACGGTACCAAATTGAATACATCGCTGGTTTTTCCACCCGACAAAACAGGTTTGGCAGCAGTTTTGCGACTGGATGAACTCGTCGCAATGCACAGCCGATCAAGCCATTACTAAACTCACGACAGGCACGGCGTTGGCGGGCGTGCCTTTGGCACATATCAAAGAGCGCGCCGTGCACGGCATGAGCGGAGATGGCGGAAAACTGGCAGGCTGATTTCCGCAGCATCAACTACAAAATTAATCAAACCGACAATGATTTATACAAAAAGCCCTAAACCGCGAGAAAAACTGCATGAAAAGTGAAAAGCTTGCTCGGCCATCTGGCGGTAAATGCCTTTCTGCCCGGCTACGGTTTCGACCGACGTAGTGGAAATGAAAAATCCGCAAAATGGAAGACTTACGCCGCGAACGACTAGAATCGCGAAGACAATCTGTTCGTCTGTAAAGAAAACCCCAGCCGCAGCTTGGATATTGCCCTGCGCGAATACGCGCGGTTCGGAAATTGCATGAGACGGGCGCGTGTATCGTTCGGCAGGCATCAATCTGCGCGTAAAAATCAGACGAACAGGGCAAAAAACGAAGCCCAACGTTTCGACACCGCATGGCGCTGTAAAAACTGTGGAGCATCAGGTGTGGCACGTTACAAATACAGCCATGACGACATCCGATGTTACTGCTGCGGCGAAGCTGTTCCGTTTACCGAACAACAAACTGTGCTGACTCCAGCAGGGCTTTCTAACCGATTTTTCGAAGACAGCGGCAACGATGTTTCCAGCCAAACATTCGTTTCACCCACGCGCGGGTACAACCGAACGGCACAATCACTACCCTGCCGCAGCCCGATTGCGAGCGAAATCCGCTACGGCAGCGGTGGCGAAGTGCTGTTCCGTTCTGGCGGTAAACATGAAAAACGGTTTTGCCGTCTGTATGAGATGCGGGCGTGCGGATTCCATGACCGAAGACAACGAACTGCCAACCGTGTTTTCAGGCGATTACCACAAGACTTTGGGTGGTGGTTTGGATATGGGTAGCAAAAACAAAGACTGCCCAAACAGCAATGTGCAGCGCAACATCCACCTGAGCCACCGTGGATCCAGACCGATGTACTGGAGATTGCCCTGAAAAACCCGCAAACAAAAGCATGGCTGAGACGGTGGAAACAAGACTGCCGCCCGCACGATTGCCGTAGCCGTGCGCGGTGAAAATGCCGCCTGTTTGCGCATAGAAACCACTGAAATGAGGCTGATGCTGTGCGTGAAGATGAGGATTTGGAAACAGGTGGCAGTTCGTTGCTTTGATTCAGATTTACGACCAAAGCTGCAGGAGGAGCTGGTTTCGTCTTGTCTGCCGTAGATGATATCAACGGTATCCTGAGCCGTGCTGAGACCGTCTGAGTTGTCCCGCCGATTGCGGTAGCGTATGCCAGCACTGTCTGGCGAGGTGATAGTAATGTGGAGCGTGAGGGCTCGATCGTCATCAAGCTTTGCAGTGGATTGAAGAAGCGAAATTTAATCAACATTTGAAACCGCCTGCAAGCATTTCACGCATTGCTGGCAGTCGTTATGTGTGCACGTACACCCATTGCTGAACTGGAAAAACGTATTCTGGAAATGCAGGAGGTGAGACTCCCGATTTTGTCCACCAAACTGGCAATAATTGGGATAGCCCTGAAAAGTAAAAGCACAGCAATGCAAATGGCAGATGCTGTATCGATACAGCCGGTGTCTGTTTTGACCAAGTCGCTGGATAGATGACAACAACATCCGAGAGCTGTTCCATCCGTTCATACAGGCTGGCTGGCAGGTTGCCATCGCTTCTGCCGATGTAGAGGATACAATCTTATCTGCTCAACTTTCGGGATGGCATCATACCACTAGTCTGCTGCATATACAGCCTGAAGAAATATTTTTCCAGACATACCAAAGCATTGTTTACTAGTGAGTGTTTGTCTGAAGTAAATACCACACTAATTGATACAGAAAAATTGGTTTTCGCAAAAGGTGGAAACTGATTAATTTGAATCACGAAATTAGATGGAAAAACTAGATAGTTTTGGCGCAAGGATGCTGGCACTGATGAGACAAGCAATATCCATTGTCATTACAAATTAAAAAGATCCTATCACGGCTGTGGTTTATGCGATCGATATCTGAAAAGTCCGTTAACATTATTGATATTGGATAGTGTTATTAAGGAATTATATTGCTTGAATAAAAACCATTTTCCTACTGAGAGTTAAATATATCACCAACTAGGCAAACCTATCAAAATAGTGAATATTTATGGCATGACTGGCAAAATAGTAACATGCAACAAGAAGTATTTAAACAATGGTTTTCTGATTACTCTAATAAGATTTCAGTTAATATTATCAAAGAGTCAGTTACAGCATGCAAGGATATTAAAAACTAATGCATGAATCAGGAGAATTTACTAATATTATTTATGATCAGGTATGGGTTACTGGGGCAGAATCACCTTTGCCACATGCTGAACAAGTCTCCGATTTTTATCCTTTTTGATCAAGATGCATTATTTCAGATTAGTCATTTGAATAAATGCAAGCAGATAAATACTAATATTGCGACGGATTATGATTGGGATACCTATATCGTATTCAATATCTGCTAATAAATAGGTCTGTCCTAGATAACCGGGATAAGTTAGTTTATTAATTGCTTTAAAATAGGGGCTAAGAAGGCTTGATTTTACGGTTGTTGAAAGCGCCATTCACACTCATTCGAAATGCAGCTAAAAACGCGCTTTCAGAATGCTGTTAAACTGTGTGAGTGGCGGCTTTGCTTGGTTACAAAAATTCTCAATGCCGCTGATATGGTTCCTGACGGTCGGCAAACGATTTGGAATGGTTGATGCGATGGCCGACAGAGAGGGGCTGCTGGAAGAGGTGTACCGCGTGGTGAACAAGGTGTGGGCGACACCGAGCCGACTCACGCCATCTGTTTAGCCGACGGCCGCTCCTTTATGGCTGGCCGCGGCTTTGACGGCAATGTGGGCAAGCGGCACTTGGTGCAGCTGGGGCAGTACGCAGATGCAACGTGCGGTGGCAGATGATTTGTATCAGGCCTATCAGAGGTTGATTACGACCAACCGGCCGTAGAACCAGCCTGCATTTGTTGGCGCGGTCGGCCTCCACACTTTGGATGAGTTGGCTCGCCGGCAATACGACATCACCGCCACCGCTGTGATGCCCACCGACAGCACCGCCATCAACTGGGGCAGCATCGAGGACCGCCAGATCTCGCTGATGCCAAACGTACCGGTGCCAAGCAGCTACCTCGGCTTTTGCGTAACCGAAGTAGGCGAGAGCTACACGGTGGACAACGAGATGGTGATTGATATTACCGGCTTTGCGATTCGCAATGTGTTGGAGTAAGAAAAAGCTACAACAAAAAGCGCGTGCAAATGCAGAGCTTTTGTTATGGAAATCGACGGCCGGGGAATCTTGGTGTTTTAAAAGGATATCGGTTAAGCTAGAATTCTGCACTAATTGATATAATTTAACATGTTCGGGAGATCCGGAAATGCGGGAAGCAAAATGCAGCATACTATACGCATGGAACAGTTCAAATAGCATTTGTCCATGCATTGGCTGCCGTAAATGGTTGGCGGGTATCATCTATCTTTTCCGACTCATGATGGGAGTTGATATTTCAATCAGCGGTTCATGCCATGCTGACACGGGTTTATGCCGCTTTTACGGATCCGATTATCCATGTGCAATTGAAAGCCACAGCAGCATTACGGACATTGAAAAACGGGTTGCTGTCTTATGATTTGGAAGTTAAAAACCATAATCAGCTAATCGGAAATCGATATAGCACGCATGGGATATCTGTTCTTACTAGACATTCCGGGCAGTGTGAGGGAGTTGCGGTTTTCACCTCAAGCGCAATCATGCTGCGAAATAAGTGTTATTGGGTATCTTTATAAAGGACAATCCTCCGGCCGGTAATACCAGTACTATTGCTATCAATATTCCCCAAAAATCAGGTGTTAACACCTAAAGTACTCGATGAAATAATGTACTCGGCAGCAGAAGGAAAAGTATATGTACACCGTTAACAGTATCACTTTGCGAATGCTTACCCGTTATCTGGAACAGCAGAGTGGCAGAAACTGGATGTGGTTTTTGGATTTGCCGATTACTGTTTGGAGGGCATCCCGATTTTCCTGATGTAACACTCAGAGTCCCTCACGATGAGAGCCTGTCGGACTATAAGTCCGGCAGTGGCACAGGTTGTCAAAGTTTTGGCAAACGCCGAAAAATGCACCGAAAGAAGAAATTTTAACTTCGCTGCACAATCAAGATACAATCAGCATCAGGGTGATTGGCGATGATCTGAAGAACGGTACGATTCCGCTTAATGATGGCGCACTCTTATTTCAAAGTGCGGAATCCATGATTAAGTCGGCTGCCTCGAAAATATTCACCGGTGCAAAAAGGCATTAGCAAAAACAGCGGATTAACAGATTTTATGGAATCCGTTTTATTGGGGCGAGACACAAATCGGCAGCTACGCGATTATGTTATTACCCCGAGGCTATTCACGATACGGAACAACAAGATTTGGATCCTGTACCTACCGGAAAGATGGTTAATGATGCCATTTATAAAGCCTTGAGCGCTTTAAAATCATCTGTTGAGAAATATAAAGAGGAAGACAACATTTTAGAATTTGCCCGTGCGTCTGCAGATGGTGCCGATGCAGGAGTCTGTCATGCTATTGTTCAGAAATGGTGGGACAAATAAAGACGTGATGTAGAGATAAAATTAGCTGGGAAGATACGAGATACCCAAAATCCGACAGGAGCGTTTATTTTTCTGCTCAAGATATTGAGCCTGTACAGAAAAGCTTACAACTATTTGACTGGTCGTGATTTTGTGCTTAAAGGTTGGGGCTATATTGGCCAAATAGTCGCTTTAAAAAAGCAGCCTGACAGCAATAGCGGTAAGGTTACTATTAATACGTCTGTACAAGGAAAACCAAAAAGTATCTTTTACTCTTTCTGGAGATGACTATGAACAAGCAATTGATAGCACATAAGACAAAGCCAAAGGGACCTATGTTCAGTGTGTAGGTGACCTACATTGCACCGATCCAGTGCAGGGTGTGAACTCCTTATGGTTCTTGAAAAACCGCTTTTGTGAGACAGATGGTTTACTGAACCACTTCAACCTCTTTCCCCTAGCCTTTAAACGACAATTAAACCTACTTTATCTTAGGGTTAATCAACGTTTAAAAGGCTCTTATGTCCGAAAAATCAAAACCTCGCCATCTACCCGCTGGAAACGCCACAGCTGATTTAACCTTGTGCTGACCGAAGACGGGTAAACCGTTTCAGGCAGTCTGGAATCACGGCATCCACCACAACAGCGAATGGCACTACGATTTTTGTCATGCACCTACTGATGGTCGCGCGAGGATATGGCGATTGATACGCAGCTGGAAGGGCAGCGGCGCGGCTGGTGGCTGGTTATGTGCTCACTGCTCGGCCGTTTGGAGAAGAGACTCTGAAAAATAGGCAGCACTATGAAGATTTCGGAAAAATTTTTCTCGGAGCAAAACTTTTATTGTTTTGCCTCCTAAAATTACGAAATTATAGGTCTGGGAAAAGTGGAGCTATGATATGTCCTAAGATTGCTGTTTAAAAGCGCATACTTATATTTATATATAATATATATATCATATATAGTATATATACATCAGTGATTTTGGAATTTTGGATTGGTTTTCTTCCATCGGGTTTGACCCGATGGTTGTCGGGTTGTCGAGACGGGATTCAATATGAAGCCCGTCGGCATAATCTGAGCTCGGTCTCAACCGAGCGAGGCGAAGCTGCTGTTTTTCTTCCATCGGGTTTAACACGATGGCTTTCAGGTTGTCGAGACGGGGATTCGATAAGAAGCCCGTCGGTAGCGATCTGAGCTCGGTCTCAACCGAGCGAGGCAGCTGATTTCTCCATCGGGTTTGAACGCAGTATCCGTTGCTGTTCTGTTGCGTGTGCTTGAAGCAGGGAGGCTTGTGTGTCGTACTCCATAAGCTCACCCCTTAGTGCCATCTGAACCCCGTCAAAAACCCTCTGCAGCTGCGAAAGAGCATGTTCTGGTTTCAGCAGTGGTTCGGATGTGCCTTTGTCAGTCAGCTTGCCTTAACTGGAAAGAGCGGTTCTTTTTAGTCGGGTTAGCGTATCTGTAAGCATCATCAGCTACTTCCTGTTGTGACTCGCTGATCGCTTAATGCTGGTAACTCTTCACGCACCTTTTTGTACCGCCGGAGAATCTACCGTGTTATCTAGCCCGGTCTCTATTGTTGATTACCCTGCTAACAGCCAGAATGAGGCGGCATCACGCCCGAGGACTATGTACGCCAGTATAACAAGGAGCTATATGCGGCTGTTTCGCGGTGTGGCCTACGGCATCATTACCATACAAAAATAAGATGTATTGCATACAGTTTAAATTAAGATTCCGTCTTTAAGTTAAACTGGTTTTGTATGTATATACCACGTCACCTGCAATCCGTCCTGCAAGCTGTCCGCCCAATTTCCCGCCGTATTGCTGACCGGTGCGCGGCAGGTCGGTAAATCTACGCTGCAGCACATTGCACCCGAATACGGATACCTTACCTTAGACGATCCCTTGCTGCTCGACCAAGCCAAAAACGAGCCGCAACTGTTTTTATTGAACCACACGCCGCCGCTGATTGTGGACGAAGTCCAATATGCCCCCGAGCTGTTCCCCCTGCTGAAAATGGATATAGACCGGCGCAAGCAGAACGGCCTGTACCTGCTGTCCGGTTCTCAGGCTTTTGAGTTGATGCAAAATGTCAGCGAAAGCCTGGCCGGGCGCATCGCGGTATTGAGATTAAACGGATTGTCGTGGCGCGAAATGCGCGGCGATGATTTTCAGACGGCCTTTGTGCCGGACGAAGGTACTGTTGGCTGACCGGAAAGCCGGTATTCAGTTTGCCCGAACACGAAAATATCTGGCAGATTATCCACCGCGGCGATATGCCGCGCTGTACGAGCAACCCGCAACCGACTGGCAGGTTTACTATGCCTCGTATGTCGCCACCTATATCGAACGCGACGTGCGCCAATTGGTCAATGTAGGCAGCAGCGGCGATTTCACACGGTTCATGATTGCTATTGCCGCCCGCAGCGGGGAATTATTGAATTATAGCAGCGTGGCCCAGGAAATCGGCGTATCGGTGGATACCGTCAAGCGTTGGCTCGCCGTGCTGCAAACATCGGGCATCGTCTATCTGCTGCAACCACCCATGGCAAAGCAACCACCTCAAACGCGCGCCATCAAAACCCCGAAAGTCTATATGCTGAACACCGGCCTGATGGCCTACCTGACACAAATGGCTGACGCCGGAAACCATTCAAAACGGAGCCAAGACGGGCAGTTTTTGAAACTTTTGTCGTGGGCGAAATCATCAAATCCTTCCACAAACCAAGGCCAAGAACCGCCGATTTATTTTACCCGACACCAATCAAAAGAAATCGACCTACTGATCGAACACCAGCAGATGCTGTACCCGTTGAAATCAAAGCCACCGCCAATCCCAATAAAATGGCCGCCGCTTTCAACCTGCTGCGCAACCGCTGCCGGCAAACGACTGAGCATCGCCCACACGACGATCATCAACCAGTACCCGATCTGGTTGGCGGAGAATTTGGTTGCCGTGCCGCATTTTATGTTTGAGGCTACCTGAAACCGCCTCAAGGGAATGAACCATGCCCAACACCCCGCCAACCCCATCCCATCCGAACATTTCACGACGGCGCCCTCATCTCCTGCAAGCTCACAGACTGGACCTTCACACGCTACCACTGCCCGCAAATCCGAGTATGCCGTGGTGTACAGCACGGTCGCCCAAAGATGGTTCAGGACGCTGCCGCAGGCAGCCGAATCCAGCCTGCCCGTTACTCAATGGGCGGCACCGCTGGCACATACGCACAACTCGGTGTACTGCCGGAGAGGCGGGCTGCTGACCTGCCTGCAACCTTGCAGCCCGCCATGACAGGTTTGAATCAACCCTACCGAGCGGCCGTTATCCTGCAAAACGCCTTCATGCAGCCTGCACATGTACCTTGCCTGCAAAACCGCCTGTTTCGGCGTTCCGGTGATGCGGCCGGTAGGGCAGAAGATTTTCTGGTCATCATGGAACATCACATCGCTGCATTACCGTTCTACCCGTTTTGGCGGGACAGCAGCATCGGTTCCGCCAAAAGCCTGATAGACGGGCGAAGCCACCGTTTTTCTGCATGATTGGAACGCGTTCTGCCGCCGATTTGTCCGTACCGGCGGACACCGCGGCCAAACCGGCATCATAGGTGACAAAGTCGCAGACGGTCAATACAGCTATTTCGGCTTGCCGATTGTGCATACGCCAGAACAGGATATGCCCCTGCCGTATCGGAAGCCGACATCGCCAAACTTCCGTTTTACACCTATTGGCGCACCACTTGCGCTGATGTATACCCGTTGGCAGACGGCACGCACGTTGTGCGCCTTACCGACTGGGAAGCCTTCTGCCGACGGTTGGTGATGACCGGCGAGATGGGTGGGCAGTGCGAGGCTGCTTTTTATCGCCCCAGCCCTGTTTCAGACGGCCTCTAAAGCAGCCTGCACCTTATTTTTCATTGTCAGATCACCCGAAACCGAGTATCCCATGTCCCAAACCCTATTTCACCGCCGACTGGCACTTCTCCCCATCCCAACATCGCCCGATACTGCCCGCATTCCGCCTACAAAGCGATAACACCAACGAGGCTGAACGAATACCTGATCGACTGCCAGAGACCGCGTCGTTACCCCGCAAGACACTGTGTACAACCTCGGCGATGTCTGCTTTGCCAAAAGCCCGACACATCGAAGCCGTGCTGCAACGGCTCAACGGGCAACACCATTTGATCTACGGCAACCACGACTACCTGATTCGGCAAAACGAAGCATTTCCTCAACACGCGCAAAGCCGACGGTCATCCGTTGCTCTCGTCCGCCAGCCATTACCTGCGGCTCAAACTGCCCGAAATCAGCAATACCGCGATTTTTGTGCCACTATCCCTTATACGAATGGGACGGCATCCACCACGGCCTATACCACCTCTACGGCCATCTGCACGACCGCATGGCTGCCGTCAAGGACGCGCCCTCAATGTCGGCTGGGATATGCACGGCCGTTTCGACCGCACAGGATATTGACGGCTTCCTGCGCGACCTCCCTGCCGTGCAGTATTTCGACGACAAGCAAAAACGTTATCGTTGGTAACAGCACGGAAGATGCGGCTGCAAAAAGTTCGGGCGAGATTGGCAGCATTGAATGAATGAGCTTTTATAGTGGATTAAAAATTGCAACGATACGGCGTTACCAACGCCCTATGTACTATCTGTCACGACGGGCGTTGCCGCCTTGTCTCATTTTATTTTAATCCACTATATTTTCAGAAATGAATTTTCAGGTAGCCTTGAATGGTGTAGGCTACCTGAAAAAGCAACTCAGTCAAAAACAAAAAGGACGGGTTTCAATCCGTCCTTTCCGCATCAGCAATACCGCCAGTGTCCTGCATAAAATGAGATGATCTCGTTTAACGGTACAGGCGAAAGCGTAAACAGCTTGTCCCCTTCTTCTGCTCCACTTCCAAAATCAACATACAGCCTTCCGACAATTTTTCCCTGTCCGTCAAATTCCAATTCTTTAATTTTTACCGACCGGGTGATGCCGTTATCCGCGAAGTTGTTTTGGTACCTCGCCCGTGTTCGTAAAAATGGTAGGTAAACGCCAGCTGGTCCAACACACTGGCAATCTCTTCCGCGCCGTAACCGCTCTGGTTGTCGGCAGGCTGGTCGTGCGTTATCAGCAGATCGGGATCGTGTTTGTTTTCAGGCAGTCTTTGAACAAAGCGGCGCAAGGTTTGCCGTTCATACTCCTGAATAAATTCGCCGTGCGGCCGCTGTTTCTATCGCCAATGCGCCCGATGCCGAGAATTTCAGCGACTCGCCATCCTTCTGCAACACAAAAAGGCTTACCCGTTTTCAGCACCCGAAACGCGTTGGTAGCCATCAATCGGAAAAAGCAGCCTGCACGCTTTGCCGTTCCAGTTCATCCAAAAATTCATGGTCTTCATGATTGCCGCGCACGCAGAGCATATTGAGGTTGAGCCGCTCGAGGAATTGGGCGATCGGCGGCTTGGCGTGCATAAAATCATCCATAAAACCCAATTCGTCGCGGTCCCTTGCCGCATGACGCAGCGTGGCCTGTCCATACGGCTCTTATCCGGGAATGCGCCCATATCGCCGCATTGGACAATTAAGTCTATGGATTTGCCGGTGGTTTGCTGGTAGTGGTGCGCGAGCTTGAAGGAGCAGAATTTGCCGTGGATGTCGGCGAACAGGGCAAAGGCGGATCATGGGGAACGGTTGCAATTGAATGATGGAAACAAAACGCAGAGACGGCGGCACGTCGGGTAATCGGAAGAATATTTTAACAGCGAACAGCAAACTAAATGATATTAGCGGCGAGAGGCTGGCTCTAAATAGCTTACTTGGTTGATATAAAATCATTTTTCATTATGCAAATTATTAAGAATCTACAGTTATGGTGTACAATAGCCAAGCTTGTACTTAGTAGTCATGAATATCGCAACATATACAAAATAAAGAACCAATAAGAGACAAAAATGAATAAACAACAACTTGCTGCAAAATCTGGCAGTCGGCAAAATAAAATGCGTTCCAAAAATCGAAGCGAACGAATACAAAGACTATATTTTAGGCTTTATTTTCTACAAATTTTTGTCCGACAAACTGGAGAAATTTGTCCTTGAACAAGGGTTGGAAAAATCTGATTTTTGCCGAGCAGCTTACCGAAACGGGTGAGTTGGTTGATTATATTAAAGAAAAATCTCGGCTATTTCATCAGCTACGAACATCTGTTTTTCAACTTGGTTAGCCTAAAGGCTCAGTTTCAATATTGCCCATGTTCGCACTGCAATGAGCGCTTTCAGCCGCAATATTGCCGACAATTACACCGCTGTTTTTGACGGCATTTTAAAACCCTAGAATCGGGCTTGAGCAAATTGGGTGATACCGCCGCCAGCCAAACCAATGCAGTGAAAGACCTTTTCGTGCTTGATTGCCGATATTCCGATGGACGGCAAACAAGGCTATGACGTATTGGGCTTTATCTACGAATATCTCATCGGTATGTTTGCTGCAACGCAGGTAAAAAGCGGGCGAATTCTATACCCCGCACGAAGTCTCTTTACTGATGTCTGAAATCATTGCCGATCACCTGAAAGACCGTGAAGAAATCAGCATTTACGACCCGACCAGCGGTTCGGGTTCATTGCTGATTAACATCGGCCATAGTGTTGCCAAACATCTTAAAAAGCGCCGACAACATCAAATATTACGCGCAGGAATTAAAAAGAAAACACCTTCAACCTCACGCGCATGAATCTGGTGATGCGCGGCATTTTGCTCGAGCAATATTTTTCACCCGCAATGCCGACACTTTGGAAGACGATTGGCCGCTGGAAGGCGAGCCGCTTTATCTGGATGCCGTAGTGTCCAATCCGCCTTATTCCCAGCCGTGGAATCCAAAAGACAAAGAAAACGACGTGCGCTACAAACGCTTTGGCGTTGCCCGCAGGCAAAAAGCCGATTTTGCCTTTTTATTGCACGACCTGTTCCATCAAAACCCGACGGCATCATGACCATCGTCTTGCCGCATGGCGTGCTTTTCGGGGCGGCGAAGAAGAGAAAATCCGCAAAAATCTGATTGAATACAATCATATTGATGCCATTATCGGGCTGCCTGCCAATATCTTTTTCGGCACCGGCATTCCCACCATCATCATGGTTTTTACGCCAAGAGCGCGAACGTAACGACGTGCTGATGATTGATGCCTCCAAGCATTTCATCAAAGTGGGCAAAAAAACAACCCATTTGCGGGCAAGCGACATCAAGCGCATTGTCGATTGCGTGACCCATCGCCGGGAATTGCCTAAATTCTCCCGCATTGTGCCGAAAGCCGAAATTGTGGCAAACGGCTGCAACCTCAACATTCCGCGCTATGTCGATTCCGCCGAACCAGCGGAGCAATGGGATATTTTCGCTACCATCACGGCGGCATTCCCAAAGCAGAGTTGGCACAATTCTCAGACTATTGGGCGGCCTTTGACGGTTTACAGACGGCCTTGTTTACCGATAACGGCACACCTTATGTGCAGCCGAAAAACCGACAATCTCAAAGCTGCCATGCAAAGCCACGCCAGCGTGCTGAATTACCAAGCGCAATTTGCAGAAAACTTTGCCGATTTCACCGCCAGCTTGGAAACCCTGCTGATTGAGCCGATGGAAACGCTCAACATCTCCCAAACACAGCAGCAACTAGCCGAACTCATTCGGAGTGCAGGCAATGCCCCTATTGGATTTTTATACCGCCTATCAAAAACTCGATGACCTATGGCGTACCGATGCGGCGGGCATTGCTGCCGATTTGGAGATGATTTCAAACCGAAGGCAAACAGGCAATTAAGCAGGTTGATCCTTTTATGATGCTGAAAAAGACAACAAAACCAAGAAAGAAGCCGAAGTACAAGATGGCTGGGTGGGGCATATTCTGCCGTTTGAACTGGTGCAAACCGTTAAGTGCCGCAGGGTGGCAAGCATAAAAAGCCAAAGAAAAGTGCAACTAGCGAAATCGCCGCCGAGATGCAAAGCATTTTGGAAAACCTGAGCGAAGAAGAAAAAGCCTGTCCGGCCATTACTGAAGAAGGCGACGGCTTTATCAATGCTGAAATTTCAAAAAGCCTTGCAGCAAGAATTGAAGCCGACGGCGTAGCGATTGCCAAAAAGCCGACTTAGCAAAGCCATCGACAAACACATATTTGCCGAAGAAAGCCTGGGCGCAAAATTGCAGAGCTGCCTATAAGCTGCTTGCCGAAGAAAGAACGCTCAAAGCAGAACTCAAAACCCTATCCGCCGAGCTTCGCAGCAAAACCAAAGCCGCCATTGAAACCCTAGATGATGCCGAAGCCCTCGATTTGCTCCGACAAAAATGGTTTGTTCCGCTCAGTGCGCGATGATGCATGCTGCCTGAAAACATGCTGGCGCAATTTAGCCAAAAACTGACCGCACTTTGCGAAAAATATGCCGACACCTATCAGCATATCAGCCAACGCAAACAGGAAAAGCGCCGCCGCACTGGCGCAAATGATGAGTGATCTCACCGGCAGCAGTTTGATTTGCAGGGTATTGCCGCATGGCGAGGCAATTTTTGAAAGGCTAAGGGACAAGATGAATAAAGCAACAAGAGCCACGTTTGCGGTTTAAAGGGTTTACGGGGGAATGGGAATGTAGGAAGTTGGGGAGATTGCTTTCAAAGTGAAAGAAAAATATCGCTTATCAATATGCGGAAACTTTTACTAATTCCGCTGAATTCGGAATTATCAGCCAGCAAGATTTCTTTGATAAATCAATTTCAAATTCAGAAAATATAGGTGGTTATTATGTTGTACAGCCTGACGATTTTTGTGTACAACCCAAGAATTTCTAGCTTCGCTCAGTTGGTCCAATAAAGCGAAATAAACTAGGAAGAACAGGTGTAATGCTCTCCGCTTTAGTATGTATTTCGTCTAAATGATGAAATTAAACCTTCTTATTTGGAACAATATTTTGAAGGTAATCAATGGCATCATTTCATGCATTTGAATGGTGATACAGGAGCAAGGTCTGACCGATTTTCTATCAAAAACGATGTTTTTGCGGAAATGCCAATCTCTTTTCCTGCGAACAAAAACGAACAAACTCAAATCGGCAATTTTTCCGTCGTTTAGACAGCCAAATCGCCGAGAGCCGTGCGGTATTGGAAAAAGCCGTCAGCTTAAAAAGGCAATGCTGGTAAAAATGTTCCCCGCAAACGGTGAAAAAATGCCGAAAATCCGCTTTAAAAGGGTTTGAGGGGAATGGGAATGTAGAAAATTCAGTGAGGTAGCCGAACTGCGTAGAGGTTTAACATATTCACCATTAGATATTTCCCAAAAATGGTATTCGTGTTTTGCGCTCCTCTAATATTGATGAAGAATATTATATTGAGAAAAAAACGATGATGTTTTTGTGTGCGAACGTGCGGTCAATATTCCCTTAGCTCAGAATGGAGATATTTTTAATTACGGCGGCAAATGGTTCTTCTCGTTTAGTTGGTAAACATGCAATTATTCAAACATCTATACCAGCAGTTCATGGTGGTTTTTATGCTGTAGAAAGAACAGAAAAATCCTTTATTTTTTTAAATGCCTCAATGAGTTCTGCTTGAGTATTTAGATTTCATTCAGCATTTTTCGTAGCAGGTGGAAATGGACATTGGAAACTTAAGTATTGGCGATTTAAATGAACAGAAATTCTGATTCCTAAACATCCGGAAGAACAAACCGCCATCGTAATTTCTTCCGCCAACTGGACGAAACCATTGCCTTACAGTCAGCAGAAGTCGAAAAATTAAACCAACTCAAAAAGGGCTGTTGGCGGCGATGACTGGTGTAGGCGGGCGTTCCTGCCCATGATTGAGCCGTCTGAAAAATTATAGTAGCGCCTTACGGAGAAAAAGAATGTTTAATAAAGCTGATTTTGAAAACGCACTGGTGCCTTGCTGGCCACCAAAAAGCTGGGGAAAAGAGTGTTGCGCCACCCACCGAAGAAGACTTGATTGCAACTGGCGGGCGCATTTGAATAAAACTAATCAGCACATTGACAAGCTCGATGTGCCGTTAATCCGCTCGGAAATGAATCAGATTTTGGGCAGGTGCAGGCGTAAAACGCCTTATGCGCTAAGACGGCTTTATCAACGGCAAAACGGTGGCCATCAAAGCGCGAAAATGAGGCAAGCCGTCATTTCGGCAAGGAAGTGTCGCTGGATATTTTTGACCGTGAGGAAATTTCTGCCGGTAAAGCCAGCTATCAAATTGCCCAGCAGCCCCAATTTACTCCTCGTTCGGTTATACCTAAGCAGCGCGGCAGTTTGATGTTGTTAATTAATGGGATGCCGATGTTTCATATTGAGCTGAAACGCTCAGGCGTGCCCATCAGCCAAGCGACCTATCAAATTGAGCGATACCATAAGGCAGGCGCGTTTTCGGGTATTTTTAGCCTGGTGCAGGTGTTTGTGGCGATGACGCGGAAGAATCAGCCGCTATTTTGCCAATACCGGCGGTCCATTAAATCCTGCGTTTTACTTCCGTTGGGCGGATTTCAATAATGTGTATATGAACGAATGGGATAAGGTGGCGACGCATTTCCTCTCGATTCCGATGGCGCATCAGTTTATCGGCGATTACACCATTGCCGATGCGAAAGACGAGACAGCTGAAAGTGTTGCGCAGCTATCAGTATTATGCGGTCAACAAAATTGCCGACACGGTGGCAAAAACAGATTGGACTTCGGGCAATCAGCGCGGCGGCTATATTTGGCATACCACAGGCTCGGGAAAAACGATGTCGAGTTTTAAATCGGCGCAGTTAATCAGCCGCCGCAAAGATGCGGATAAGGTGATTTTTGCTGCTCGACCGTATTGAGCTGGGCAAGCAATCGCTGGAGGAATATCGAATTTTGCCGACAGTAGGACGATGCGAGGCAACGGAAAAACACCGCCATTTTGCTCGCCAGCTGAAAAAGCAAACAAGACCGCGACCGCTTGATCGTTACCTCCATTCAAAAATGAGTAATATCAAGGCGGAAGAAGGAGTCAATGAGGCTGACATCGAAAAGCAAAGTCAGCGGCAAGCGGCTGGTGTTTATTATTGATGAAGCCACCGCACCACTTTTGGCGATATGTTGCTCACCAGTAAGTACACCTTCCCCAATGCGCTTTTCTTTGGCTTTTACCGGCACGCCAATTGAAGAAGAAAATGCCATTCAACCACTGCCACGGTTTTCGGCAATGAATTACACCGCTATTCCATTGCAGACGGCATTCGTGATGAAATATGTGCTGGGCTTTCACCTTCCATATCCGCACCTTTAAAGACAGCGATTTACGCAGAGCCGTTGCTTTTACAGGGAGGCAAAAGCAGCAGATGAAAGCGAGTATTTGCCGATGATAAAAAGAAAAGAAATCTACAACCGCTTTATGAACGATGTGCCGATGTGGCGGGCAAGTATGATGAGAATGGCAAATATCAAAAAGGCGTGAGGATTATGTGCTCTAATGTACAGTATCAAGAATCGGAACATGTTAATGCGGTGATTGACGATATGCTGGAAAAACTGGCAGCGACTCAGCCAGGATATCATGCCATTTTTGCCACCAGCTCGATTCCCGAAGCGGTCAGATTATTATCGCTTAATTAAAGCCAGAAACTCGGGCTGAAGCGAGCGCTCTTTTCGATCCGAATATCCTCAATGATGGACAGGGCAGCGACAAGGAAGCATGGGATTGCGGAAATCCTGGCCGATTACAACGCCAGTTCGGCACGAGTTTCGGCTATGCCGCTTACGCCAAATTTAAAAACGGACTTGTCCGACAGGTTGATCGCATATCAATGCGTATAAAAGAATCAAACCCGACGACAGCTGGATTTGTTGATTGTGGTCGATCAGATGCTGACGGGCTTCGACAGCAAATAGCTCAATACGCTCTATTTGGACAAGATTCTGGACTACGCCAACTGATTCAGGCGTTTTCCGCACCAATCGCTTATGCGACAAAACCGATAAAGCCTTTTGGTTTAATCCGCTATTACCGCAAGCCGCACACGATGCAACAAAACATTGAGCGTGCTGTAAACTTTATTCGGGCGACCGTCCAATGGGTTTATTTGTGGATAACGGATAAGGTCATCGACAAAATGAATGTTTGCTTTGCCGATATTGCCGATATTTTTCAAACGTGCGGAAGTGGCAGATTTTGCAACCAATCCTGATGATGCCACCGCTTGCGCGAGTTTGTCAAATTATTCAATCAGCTCAACGACGCCTTGCAGGCTGCGCGGCTGCTCGGCTTTGTGTGGGAAAAAGATTAAGCTATGACGTGATGCGGGAAGACGACAGCGTGATCACTGCCACACTCGATTTCGATCAAGAGACCTACGATAAACTGCTGGCACGTTATAGAGATTTATTTAAAGAAGAACCTGGCGGCGGCGGTGGGGGTAGCGACGAAGTGCCATTTGATTTGCGTTCGTATATCAGTGAAATCGAAACCGATAAAGATTGATCAAAAATTATATGAATGCCCGTTTTGAGAAATGGCTCAAAGCAATTGGCAGCATGGAAGAAGCGGCAGCACTTGAGAACTTCACCACTCTTTTCGCCACGCTTTCAAGGAAGATCAAAAATTTGCCGAGCTGTTTTTACACGATGTGCGGTCAGGAGATATTGAGCTTGACCCGAGTTTGGCATTGAGCGACTACATCGCCGATTACAAACAAAAGATGCCAACGATAAAAATGGAGAAAGTTATCAAAATTTAAGCTTGGACAGCGATTTACTCCGCGCAATGCTGGCAAGGAAATACACCGGAGAATTTGGATTTGGGTAGGCTGAAAGACAGCTTAAAAGAGACGGTCGACAGAGAAAAAGCAAAAGTTTATTTCAATGAAGAGCGCATGATTTTTTTGAATAAACGGATTGATGAGTTTTTGAGGGAATTTATTACAGGTGGGGCTGCGAAGTAAGGTGGAAAGATACAAGATGAATCAGCGTTGTTGCAGAACAAGCCGTGCTGGATATCTCAATATGTTTGTGCTGCAATATCTGACTAACTGGTTTAACACGTCAGCTATCTTGAAAAAAAAGGTAGTACATATGAGCGTATGGCTTTGCTTACGGTACATAGGTGATGTTTGATCGCTTGCAAAAAGAAAAGCAGGGCGGATTCGCATTTGAGTGCAACTTTCCATAACAGAAAAAGGCCAGTATGCGGTAGCATACGGCCTCCTACTGAAAGATTGCCATGAGCTACACACAACTGACCCGAGACGAACGATACCACATCCAATACCTGTCCCGCCACCGCACCGTCACTGAAATCGCCAAACAGCAACCCGCCACAAAAGCACCATCAGCCGCGAAATCAAGCGGCACTGTACTGCGGGCAGCAATACAGCGCCGAGAAAGCACAACGGCAAAGCCGACACCAAACAACGCCGGCGAAAAACCCTATAAGCTCGATTCGCAGCTGATTCAACACATCGACACCCCTTGACTCGGCGCAAACTCAGCCCCGAACAAGTATGCGCCACCTGCGCAAACACCACGGGATAACACTCCACCACAGCACCATTTACCGCTACCTTCGCCAAGACAAAAGCAACGGCGGCACTTTGTGGCAACATCTCAGAATATGCAGCAAACCCTACCGCAAACGCTACGGCAGCACATGGACCGAGAAAAAGTGCCCAACCGCGTCGGCATGAAAACCGACCTGCTATCGTCGACCAGAAAACCCGCATCGGCGGTGGGAGGCCGACACCATCATCGGCAGAGGATCAGAAAAAGCGCGTTATTGACCTTAGTCGAACGTATTACCCGCTACACCATCATCTGCAAATTGAAGAATTTAAAAGCCGAAGCACTGCTCAAGTAGCCATTAAGGCATTAAAGGTACATAAAATCAGAGTGCACACCATCACCATGGATAACGGCAAAGAGTTCTATCAACACACCAAAATAGCCAAAGCATTGAAGGCGGAAACCTATTTTTGCCGCCCTTACCATTCTTGGGAAAAAGGGCTGAATGAGAACACCAACGGACTCGTCCGCCAATATTTCCCCAAACAAACCGATTTCGAAACATCAGTAATCGGGAGATACGCAGGGTTCAAGATGAGTTAAACCACCGGCCAAGAAAAACACTTGGCTACGAAACGCCAAGTGTTTATTCTTGAATCTGTTCAAACCACTGGTACCCTAGTGTTGCACTTGAAACTACGAATCCAAGCAGCATAGCCGTTACACACAAGCTGGAACAAGCGCAGCTTTTACTGACATTGGCGTGCACGACCGCTTCAAAATCTGTTTGTCGCAATCCAAAAATATTTGGGGCTATACTAGATTAGCCTTAAATTCCACACCAATCCCGCAGGATTTTTAGCTGCCGGGACGGTGTGCCGAGATTAAATCAAAATTCGCATTCTTTCAAGAACAGCGGGAAAGATTTACGATCGATTCCGTTGTATTTGCGCAAGACGCGTTTTGCCTGATTCAAAAATTCTCAATGCCGTTGATGTGGTTCTGCCGGTCGACAAATTCCTTGGAATGGTGGATGTGGTAATGGATAAAACCGCTGACGTCCAACTTGTCGTAGCTGCTCAGACTATCGGTATAAACAATACTGTCCGGCATAATTTTCTGTTTAATAACGGGCATCAAAGTATCGGATTTTGGCATTATCTACGACAACGGTATAGACCCGTCCATTACGTTTCAGAATGCCGAAGACAACCACTTTTTCTACGCACCACGACCACGTCTGCCTTTACGCGTCCGCCGAAATAGCTTTCGTCCAACTCGACAGAGCCCTCAAAAAGCCTCATCGCAACCAAGGCCAGATATTGGCTGATGACCATACGTTTTACGGTAGAACAGGATGGCAGAGTTAGGCTGAATACGCAAAATATCGGCAGCGGAACGGACGGTAACTTGGAGTACAAAAAATTCAAGCAGTTTCTTTTGAATTCTCTTGCTTAATTTACAATTGGTTAGCCAGATACGACCGTCTATGCCGATAAAGGCTACGACAGTGCGGAAAACCGGCAACATCTAAAAGAACATCAGTTGCTGGACGGCATTATGCGAAAAGCCCGCCGCAACCATCCGCTGACGGAAGTGCAAACCAAACGCAACCGATATTTGTCGAAGACCCGTTATGTGGTCGAACAAAGCTTCGGGACGCTGCACCGTAAATTCCGCTATGCCCTGGCAGCCTATTTTGGGCTGATTAAAGTGAGTGCGCAAAGCCATCTGAAGGCGATGTGTTTGAACCTTTTAAAAGCCGCCAACAGGCTAAGTGCGCCTGTAGCTGCCTAAAAGGCGGCCGGATGCCTGATTAATCAGGTATCTAAGGGGGATTAAGGGGGTGTTTGAGTAGAATCAGTGGATATTTGAAACAAAAACAGCCGAAAACCTGTGTTTAGGTTTCGGCTGTCGGAGGAAAAGGAATTTTGCAAGGTCTCTGCCCGTAAGACAAGCATATCTGCCTGTCTTGCGGGCATTTCAAACCTAATCGGCGGTAGAATGAACCGTTAAAGCACCGCACTTTTGAGACAAAAGTAGCTAGATTTTGATATAGGCTAAATCGATAATGACTTAGCCTTTTTCATCGAACGATTAGTTGTTTGTTGTTAATGCGCCTAAATCTTTATCAACTAGAACAAACCTTTCACCATCTTCACCAAGAAGATTTTAATTTATCCAAAATTCCACTGAATATTTTTCTTCTTCATGTTGTTCAGCTCACATACCATTGTAGAAGTTAAAAGGCAGAGTAGTCTTTCTCTTCAAAAGTTCTACCAACTAATTCATTGATTTTTAGAGGTAATTAACTTTTCATGTTCATAAGTTAATTCAAGTACTTGTTTCAATGATGAAAATTGATAAATTGGTTCATCAATTTGTGTGATGATAGCCAATGCGCCAGTCTCATTTAAATAAGTGAAGAGTTTACGCATATGCTGCATTTCCTCAGCCGCATGCTCTGATAAAAATTTTGCAAACTCCTTCGAACCTTGTTGTTCGCACCAGGCGCTCATTTGTAAATATAAGTTAGAAGAATAAAAGCTCTAAAATTCATTTGATCATTTAATAGTTTAATCACGCTATTTGATAACATTTTATTTCTCCTATTCTTATAAAGTTTTTAATTCACGATCAATGTAGTAGAGCGCTGTACCACTTTCTCAAGAGTTTAAATTTATCAACAATACTGTTAAATAATTTTTCTTCTTCATGCTGTTCAGCTACATACCATTGTAAGAAGTTAAAAGTAGAGTAATCCTTTTCTGCAAAAGTACTCTCAACTAACTCATTAATTTTAGATGTCACTAGTTTTTCGTGTTCAAGTGTTGTTTCAAAAACTTCTTTTAATGAGGCGTAATCGTGTTTAGGGGGCGTCAATTTTACCTAACAAGGCATTCCACTGGTTTCGGCTCACATAAGTAAACAACTTTTTGCATATGTTCCAATTCTTCATCAGCATGACAGTAGAAAAATGCTGCAGCGCCTTCATAACCATGTTTATGGCACCATGCACTCATTTGCAAATAGACATTTGATGAATACAACTCGAGATTAATTTGTTCGTTTAATTTTGCTGTAATTGACTTACTTAGCATAACTAACTCCTTTTCTTAATGCGGTTAATAGATGTATCACAATACAAAATTTGTATTTGCGGATGAATTTTACTCATTTTATTGAGAATAGTCAATTTTTATTTTATCAATTTTTATTGTAACCCATTAATTTAAAATGATTTTATAAATAAATCATTCTCATTTGGTTCCATTTAATGAAAATGAGTTATCAATATCGACTTTGCCTAAATTCTCGAGAAATGATGAGGTGTTGGAAGGAGAATCGTGAGATTTCAAAGTTTTTGCTCTCACTTGAGACCTTTGCAAAAATTCCTTTTCCCCAACAGCCGAAACCTAAACACAGGTTTTTCGCTGTTTTCTCCTCAATCACTCACTGGTTTTGCAAATACCCCTTAATCCTCCTTGGATACCTGATTAATCAGGCATCCGGGCCGCCTGTTTAGGCGCAAACAGGCGCACTTAGCCTGGGTCGCTTTCAACAGGTTTAAACACATCGCCTTCAGATGGCTTTGCACTCACTCTAATCAGCCCGAAAATAGGCTGCCCGGGCATAGCGGAATTTACGGTGCAGCGTCCCGAAGCTGTTCGACCACATAACGGGTCTTCGATAAATATCGGTTACGTTTGGTTTGCGCTTCCGTCAGCGGACGGTTGCGGTGGGCTTTGCGCATAATGCCGTCCAATAACTGATGTTCTTTCAGATGTTGCCGGTTTTTCTCACTGTCATAGCGCTTTATCGGCATAGACGGTTTGTACCTTCAGCTATCCTTCCAACAAAGGGGACAGATGGTTGCACTCATGGGTATTGGCGGGGGTAATGTGCAGTTTCTCGATATAGCCTTCCTCATCGGTACGGGTATGTTGTTTGTAACCGAGTTTGTAGAGGCCGTTTTTCTTTGTCCAGCGGGCATCGCTGTCCTTACTCGGTGTGGTTTTGACCGCTGACTTGTCCTTCGTCATCGACTTCATGGCTGACGCTGTTTGCCGGCAGTTTGAATAATGGTGGCGTCAGTGACGGCGGCGGATGCTTTCTCTATCAGGCCTTTCTCGATCAGTTGGCAGTTAATCGGTTTTAGCAATTCGGACAGGGGTGTCGTCTTGCGCCAGCCAGTTGCAGTAGCGCATAAGGTGCTGTAATCGGGGATGCTCAGTTCGTCAAAACGGCAAAACAGGTTGAAATCGATGCGGGTGATGAGGCTGTGTTCGAGTTCGGGATCGGAAAGGCTGTGCCATTGTCCGAGCAGGACGGCTTTGAACATGGACAACAGGGATAGGCGGGACGACGCGGTGGTCTCGAAGGTAACAGGGTTCTTTGACGATTCAGGGTACTGTTCGATCGAGTTGCCAATCAATGCACCTGATCCAACTTTTACATGGTGAGATACGATCGTGACACTTTTGATTGAGGAATCTGGTATGCGGTTGTTGGAATTTTGATAGGAATTTCTGCTGCCTGCCAGAATTTTTCTTATGCTGGAAAAAGAACAGACGCGTCATCTATTTTTCATAAAATGAACGATGCTTGATATGCAAATATGTGATGATCCAAAAAGCGAGTTATTTTGAAAAAGCCCGTTGCCTTTTTCAAAAAGGTATTCTTTATATTTAATATATATAGTATACCTATTTATAAATGACCTATGTCATATAAATTACAATAGGGCGGTTTTCCGCCTTCAATGCTTTGGCTATTTTGGTGTGTTGGTAGAACTCTTTGCCGTTATCCATGGTGATGGTGTGCACCCTGTCTTTATGTGCCTTTAATGCCCTAACGGCTGCCCGGGCAGTGTCTTCGGCTTTGAGGCTATCCAATTTGCAGATGATGGTGTGAGCGGGTAGCCAAAAGCAATCACACCAACAAAGCTAATAGCATAAACAAAGGCTGTCTGAGAAACAACAGGCGGCCTTTTTCTGCATTCCGACACCCCAAAACGCACGGCAGGCAGCCTAGAAGCATCACGGACGGCGTTTCTGCCTTTCAGATCATGCCAACCTACACAAAAGCACCTACCCCACCTAAAAAGCGCAGCCACGGCGCAGGAAAGCGGCATATCTACGAAACGGGCATTTAAACCGCCACCGTGACCTATATACGCGCGAGAAAAGTAGTGGTTACCGTGGTTTACCACAAAACTTTACATTTACAACCACATGAATATAAATAATAAAAACACGAAAAAGCGGTAACCACAATACATAAATTTTACTGGTTACCATGTGGTTACCAGTGAGTTACCCGTTTCTTTTCATGTGCTATGCCCGAAATGGGAGGGCGGTAACCAGCGGTAAGCATGTAAAGATTTTGTGTGGTTGCGACAAACCCAATAACCACAGGGCTTACAGGCGCGGTAACCCGTAACCACGGTAACCAGACGTTTTTATATATACGGTTTTGGGGGAGCGGGCAGATGACGGGCAGGCAGTTTATGAATTAACCCCATGCAAATTGACTTTTTGCGGGCGGATTGAGGGCCGAGGGCTTGCCTGTATAGGCAACAATACCCATCAATAGGCACATAGCCACAAGGGAGTCAATCATGTTATCCTATCGGAAGCAGAAATTTAACCAGCACCCAGCAAGGCGCAAAAGCAGGCGACTACCGCCCTGTCTTCATTACGACGCGGCAAGATGAGCCATGTGCTAATCAGCTATGATGAATATCGGCGGCTGCTGGCGGGCTGCAAAACGCATTGGAGCACTAAGCCCCACCGCAAGCTGGCCGCCAAACTGGAAGGCGTGGGCTGGAAATACCGCCGCGCAGCACCGCGCAAAACCGCCTGTTGATTTGGGGAGGATTGAGCATGTACCTGCTGGATCCAACGTTATCAGCGAGACACGCCGCCCCGCGCGCATGCACCCGCAACGTGAGGGCATGGCTGGAGCAAACCAGCCCCAGCCTGTACACCAGCGTAATTGTCATGATGGAGCTGGAAAGGGGCGTTTGGGCATGGAGCGCAAAGACCCTGCACAGGGCGCAATATTGCGGGAATGGCTGGAGCGGAAATCGAAGCCGCATTCAATGGCCGCATCCTGCCGATAGACGAGAAACGGCGGGAATATGCGCCCGCCTGCACATCCCGACCGCGCCCCTGAAAACGATTCATGGATAGCGGCCACGGCCAAGCAGCTGAGCCCTGACACTGGCTACCCGCAACGTGAAGGATATGCGGCACGCGGGCATAAAGCTGTTTTGACCCTTCGCCTGAAAACCTTGAGCGCTTGCATTCAGGCCGTCGATTTTTCAGCCCCATGTTGCAGATGCGAAGATTTCCCTACACTAAACGCCGCGAAATACGGCCCAAAACAGCAGGGGCAAAAACACCCTACCAAGCGATTATGGGGTAACTTTTGGGGGTAACTTTTTCCAAGGTTGGAAAATGTGATTTTATATAAATCAATAAGTTAAACTCAAAGTAGGAAGGCCCGCCTCCACCAAGATATCCGATAAGTATCCTATACTTATCTTCATTTCCTGTGTTTTTGGCACACCATTGGCACGTTCCATCAAAAGCTGCTCGATTTTAGACTTTTCACGCTGCTTGTCAGCTAAGTCAATCCAGCGAATAGTTTTCAAAGTATCTTCATGGTGCTGTGTCCCATCTGCCGGGCACTTCTACATGGGGTTGGCTCCGGCCATGAGGGATTGAGTGTGGCTTAAATGTATGGCGGGTGTTGTGGGTTTCCTGTGCCTTACCCGCTATTTTGTTATTGCGTGCTGCCATGGTCTCCACGGCACTTTGTCGTTCTCAAACGGGCTGCCGGTTTTCGGATTGATGAAAACGTATCCGTTTTGCCAGCCCTGTGCTTTGCCATTGCCTACGTGAGAGGCTTCCAGGCGCGGCTGTGAGCTCGATGTCTCGATAGCTGTCGGGTTTTCAGTACTTTTCAGCTTGCCAGCCACGATGCTTTGTTTACGCGCACGCACTGCCTCTGGAAGTCGATGTCCTACCGAAGTGAGGCGATGAAGGCTCGCTGGTACGCACACCGCTGCAGAAGGCCAGTTCAGTGGTGTGAAACACCTGAGGTTCATTTTCAGGCGCATGCGTCTGGAAATGCTGCACGGCGCGGTATTGCAGCCGGGCGGGCCGACCCTGCTCCGAACGCGACCTCGTCTCCGAGCGCGTGGCGAAAATCTTCAAAACCGCCGGCTGCCGCACCATCCGCCAAGGCAAAACGCGACATCAACGGCATGTCCGGCACGGAAAAAGCTGATCAAATGGCAGGACAACAAATACATGCTGATATGGGAACGGGACGGGCGACCCGCGCATCATGATGAAATTCGGCGGACCGTGCGGAAGGGACGGGTCGCAACCGAAGCGAAAATCTCGCCATCTGGGACACCGTGCTGCCAACGTTGAAGCCGGTTAAATAACGGAAAGCCGACATCCCGTTCCGCTTCCAAGGACAGTGGCCACGACGAAGAAAAGCGGGCTGCACCTACAACCGTTTCCGCTGTTACGACCCTGAAATCGGGCGGTTTGTGAGTCAGGATCCGATTGGATTTGCCGGTAGCGATGATTTCTATGAGTACGCACCTAATCCAATCAGGTGGATAGATAACTCATGGGCTTGCTTCCATGCAAGAGTTGCCAATCTCAAATTAATATGGAACATATTTTTCGTAGGAAATTAATCGTAAAAAGGGCAGCAGCTACGGGAGTTTCATCATGAAGGATCAGTGGGCGTAATACTAGAGCAAGAATTACGAGATATTACTCAGAAACAGAATCTACATGGGGTATATGTAGGAAATGTTGAGATGCAGTTCCACAAAAGGAAAATGGATTACGATAGCTTCATCGTTTTATCCTACAAAACATGGTCTCGAAGCCGAGTAATTTTCTGAGAGATTAAAAGTGCATATCACATAATGGTTGTATTGTGGAAATAAATTTTCTGGGTATCAACTAGCGGTGTTGTTGTAATCTCAAGATATGTTAATCAAAAGGATATTAGATTAATACAGCATATCCGATTTATTAAGGATTTTGTGTATTTTTATATAGATGGTAATAACATCTGCAGGTCAAACGTAACAATTTAAAATTATCTGATGATGATTTTGCAGATTTTTCTGGAAGAAGATGTCATGGGAGTAGAAGATACTGTTGATTTAATAATGAGACAATATTAGTCAAGTCCCAAAACGGTAAGGCTAGAAATTTGGGAAGGGTACGGGCAATGCTCACACAATTTCCATAACAAAAGATAAGATAAATATTTTTAACGAATTTACTGAGATGGATGTAACTGTTATGACTTTGAATACTTTTGTCTTTTATATCAATGGAGAAAATTGATTGAAAGTAGGGAAAAGAAGTATCTACCTAGGAGATACCTAAATATAGTTCGGTTTACTCGACACTAGATCGCTCTAAAGGTGATCTGCATTATGAAATCACAAACAGGCATATCCTTCAGGGAGATGCCTGTTTCCTAGAAACATCAGTCTCTCAGATATGCTTCTGATGAAGCCAAGAAAACTTTTGAATTCACACACACGATTTTCCATTGCCGCCTTCAAGTTTTCGCTTAAACAGATCTGGTGAGTACGATTTGACCGGACAAAAGCTTACGAATGCTGCGTCAACCTGATCATAGCCATAGCTGTCGAGGCCTCGCCTTTCCAACCAGTTTTTGACTGTTCGCTCTGATACACCTGTCCAATGTGCAAGGTTTTTGACAGTGACGCATGATTTTTCTGCAATTCTTTGTATAAAGCGCTCGAGGTAACTCTTTCCACATATCTTCATTGATGTTCTTCAAGGGAAGTCTATTTGAGTGCAACATCCTAACTGTTCCTTTATATTCTGTTAGTCAATAAATTACCTGCCATTTGTTATGGATCCAAAGGACAGTTATCAAAACATAACAACAAAAGCGGTTCTGTATATCCGTATGTCCACGGATCATCAGAAATATTCGCCTGATAACCAGAAAGCTTTTTGCTACGGAATATGCCAGCAGAATGGACTGACCGTTGTTGGTGTGAATTTATTGACGAAAGGCATCAGCGGAGTCGTGACGCAAAACGGTATCGTTCTTGAACTTAATTGATTTGGTCAGAAGCGTGTCAAAGCAGATTTCGGTCATATTTTGGTTTATGACGCGAGAGTCGCCATGAGGGACGCTTTATTGACCCACTGAGGATCGAGTTATTACGACACCTCTGTCGGCAGCAAAACATCCTTCTGCACAAATGTGCGGAACCGATTCCAGTGGCAACAGAAGAGTTGGATCCGGTAGTAACAGGTATCATAGATGTATTCCAGCCAAACTTCCCGCCGGTCTCTTTGTAAGGACTATCAAGAGAAGGTTTTCTCGGGCAAGAAAAGCTTGATCAGGCTCGGTTTTCGACAAGGTGGCTACTGCAGGGTACCGGATTGCGCCGCTTGTTGGTGACGAGAACAGGCGAGCCAAGTGTGAGCTTAAGGCCGGGGAACGCAAGAGTATCCAAACCGACGAGGGTAATTCTGGTTCCCGGCCCGGAACATGAACAGGCCGTTATCCGGAAAATTTACGCGGACTTCATTTGCATGAGCGAACGGGCGATAGCTGATGATTTTAAACAGACAGCACATTTACGACCGACCGTGGCACCTCTTGGACTAGAGGTGTGTTGTGCATCAAATCCTGATTAACCCAGAAAAATACATCGGCAATAATGTCTGCAGACGAAAAGCGGCTATTCGCCCTTCAAGCTCACATAAAGGCAAGAATGCCTCCGAACAATGGAGTGCAGCCTAATTCAGTCTTTCAGCGGCTGTTTCCCTACGTACTATTCAATGCTGCCCAAAGCATTATCTACCAAAAGAAAGCGCATTGGAGCAATGAAGAAATGCTGGATAAATTAAAGGAGCTACTCCGGGCTAACGGCAAACTGTCTGGTTTGATCATTGATGAAGCCGCAGATTGCCCTTCCAGCAGTATGTTCCGTAGCCGCTTCGGAAGCCTACTTAGAGCTATCGGGAAGTGGGTTGTACACCCAGCCGAGACTATCGCTATCTGAAAATCAATCGTGCCTTGAGACGGACTCGCGCAGATCTGGTTGAGCGAGACGATTGCAGAAATTGAGCAGCTGCGGTATCACATTCCGGAAAACGATTTACTCTATATTAATCAGGAGTGTTTCTCTAGTGCTGGCACGCTGTCCGGATAACCGATGCTGGTACCAAACGCTGGTTTCTGCACGTTTTGACAGTAGCCTTGCTCTGATTTGACCATAGCTGTGCGGCTGGATGAAACGGCGGAGAAAATAGTAGATTACTATCTACTTCGCGACCCACATTGATGCTCAAAGTAAAGTTGATGGAACAAAGCCAATTGACTGGGATTGTTGTTATCACCATAAAGATTTGAGTCGTGCCATGGTAAACGAGTGATTGATTAAGGAGGGCAATTTTATGAGGATGGTGATTCCAAAGCACTACCGATCAATCGAGTCAAAGGTCCTGAATCCACGCAGTAGGAGTCCCAAAGTGTTTAACCAATTGGTCGCCAGCATCGCGGCAGTCGGTCTCAAAGCGTCCGATTACCGTTACCAAATCGATATTGGATGGAGAACAATGGTACATGGCCTGTTATGCGGCGAAAGGAAGATTGACCGCCTGCCCAGAGCTAGGTGAAAGAGCACATACCGTGTCACATTGTGGAGGTTAGTGGTGACGAAAGGAGTAGTATCAGCCTGGCTGAAAATATTGCTATGGACGTAAAGCACACCAGTTTGGAAATACTGTCTGCCATTCAGGTGTTGTTGCTTATGAACGTCGGATATTCCGAAAAAGATATTTCCACACGAAAGATTGGGCCTTCATCAAAGCATACATGCGGGGAATTTTTACATTTTGTTGCGAGAAGGTGAGGGTACGCCTGATTGCGGAAGGCGTAGAAAAACTGTTGCCGATTGACGTTGCTGTCGATATTTCGTGCAAAAGAGTTCAAACAGCTTTATCCGATCTCTACCAACAACAGAAGCTAAAAGCGCGGAGATATTGCCAAAATCGGGAGACTGATCCAACAGAGAAAGCGTGATGGTAAAACTTACCACTTCACTCCGAGGCGTAATACACACCTATCAATAAGGGAGAAGCTACTTCAAATGTATGAGATGAGATTAAGCGACGCAGTTGATGGCAACACAGGCCTGAATTTTGCCGACAACAGCTGCTGATCATTCTATTCTGGGTTAAATCGTTTGTTTGGGGATAATCATTTCAGAAACGCACAGCTTCGGGCGAGAAAGAATCCGTAGATATGCCTGAGAACCTCAGTGAAATGCTGAACATTATAGGAAACATATATCAATGAATCAGCCTAAACACATCGCTTATGCTTTTCAAGCATCATTGAAGAACATCGCGCTCAAAAGATATTCAAACCATGCCCCTTCCCGAAGGGATACGGAGAGCGTGAAGTTCAAAAAGCATCCTTTGGCCTCAGTAGGGGAAATTGGTGTTATTGAGCCGCTGGCTGTTTATGAAGAAAACGGTCATACCTCTTACTGGACGGGCATCTCCGTCTGCTTGCCTTGCAAGAACTAGGAATCGACACGGTAGTATGTCTGCTGTCCACAGACGATGAAGAGTTTACCTATAACCGGCAAATTAACCGGTTAAGCCCAATTCAGGAATACCGGATGATCAGCCGTGCAATTGGCAAAAAGGCATACCAAGGAAAGATTGCCAAAACCCCTGAATATCAACTTATCCGGAATCGAAAGCAAGTTGAATTTGCTGAATGATATCACGCCAAGTAGCCGCGAAACTCGCAGACAAGCATCTGGCACAAGATACGTTTCGATCCTCGAAAAATGAAACCCATCCGACAGATGGAAGCTGCAGATATGATGATTGCAGCCAACAAAGTTCACTGAGTCCTATGCTGAGATGATCTTGTGGCATCCTCCCCAGGAAGACTTGGGTTGATCATGCTCAGAAGAAAAAGCACTCGGATAGTCTAGAAAAACTTTCACTGTTGGAACAAGAAATGGACAGGTTGAAGGAGGACTATACGGACAGAGAAAGAAAATTAGTGATACCAATCTGTCTTTGATTGTTGCTGGCGGTTATTGAAAAAGATTGTTAGATAACTCTGCCGTGAAAGAGAGTTCATCAGCTTGTATTATGCAGACATCCTAACCGCATTAGATACGGTTTCCAGCAATTACTAACAAACCCCGATGTCTCTTGGAGAAAGAGTCAGTATCAGCCCTCATTTCTGAAAAGATGTCTTTTTAGCTTTGTTACTCCAATCACCAAAAAGTATGCCACCCTCCGAAGGCTGTAGAAATCAGTAGCGTTGTCTACACTCCGCTACTGAAAAGCTTCTATTTTTGCTGAAATAGTTTTTGAGTAGTTATCCGGTGTTGTCAAGAACAGAGTGGGTTTCCTGTGCCTATCGACATTCTTGATAATGCCGGGTAGCTGTAATTGAGTCTTCAGCAAAAATCAAAAGTGTAAACAATACTGTTAGAGACCTTTGCAAAAAGCCTTTCCCTCGACAGCCGACGCCCAAACACAGGTTTTCGTCTGTTTCCGCCCCAATCACTCCTGATTTTACCCAAATACCCATAATCCTCCCGGATGCCCGATAATCAGGTATCCGGGCCACCCCTGGGCGGCAACAGGCACACTTGGCCTGCTGGCGGCTTTTCAACTGGTTCAAACACATCGCCTTCAGATGGCTTTGCGCGACTCCTTGAGCAGACCAAAACAGGCCGCCAGGGCATAGCGGAATTTACGGTGCAGCGTCCCAGGCTTTGTTCGACCACATAACGGGTCTTCGACAAATATCGGTTGCGTTTGGTTTGCACTTCCGTCAGCGGACGGTTGCGGTGGGCTTTGCGCATAATGCCGTCCGGCAGCGATGTTCTTCAGATGTTGCCACGGTTTTCCTTACTGTCGTATCCTTGTCGGCATAGACGGTCGTACCTGCGGCAATGCCTTCTAACAAAGGCGACAGGTGGTTAGCACTCATGGAGTATTGGCGGGAGTGATGCTACGGTTTCTCGATAGCTGTTTAACGGTGGCTAGCCAGCTTCAGCCATATCACGGAAAGGTGGGGCTGTGCTCCGTTTCTTCCGCCCGTTTGGAATCGGGGAAGAATTCGGCGTGAGTCGAATCACGCCGATGGCGATTCGGGTGCATACTTCTTCCCGGGTTTAGTAGCGTGCCGGATGTTGGCGGTGGTGGGCTTGAGCGGCAGGCTTTCCCAACATCGTTGACCCCGATACATGAACCATATTTTGATACTGCGATCGCGGATAACTACACCGGTTGGTATTCGTTTCGTTGCCATTTTTCTACCTCTTTTACGTTGATTAAGATGTGGCGGTCGGGCGCACGGTAGTAGTGGAGTCCCTCTACCCAAACACCGGTGCTGATTTTGTCCCTTAAAGCCTTTTCTGTATAGCCTGACAATTCGGCGTAACGTTTCAACTGGATTTGGTTCAGCATATTCAATCCTCCATATGAGTAATTAGGACTTGCAGTAAGTGGTCGTAGTGCCGTAGCCAGACCATGTGGCGGACATCAGGTAACCTGAGTCGTCTTTCTGTTTGCATTTCTCCAAATTTAAAGTTCGCCTTTAAGCGGCTTTTAGTTAATCCATTGTCCACGGCAGATTGTGTGTTCCATACTGCGTCGTGGCGGGTGATTTACTGTTGGGATAAGCAACAATGTCAGGTACGTATCTATTGCCTATATCGGTACCAACCATCTTAGCAGTAAAAAGCCCTAAAAATTTTTCAGCCCATTCTCAAAAGGAGGATGAATATCAGCGGCAGACTCATATGGCGGTTTGAAACGTAGAAAAGCCTTTGTTCACTGAGGTGAATAACAGGTCACTGGTTGGGTGGGCTGGTTGTCTCTACTAAAAGCACGATGGCCACAAGTGTATTCATGTAATGGAACAGGTCTTGTTAATGCTGAGCATAGTATGGTTTTTAATATAAAAGTAGAAATAATATTAAATATCAATGGATTGATATTTTTGAAGTGGTTTCTGCCCGAGACCTTGGCAAAATTCACTAACTGGAGAACCTGGTCAGGCACACTTCCCCATCTGTTGAGCCTAATCAAGCACCGATTGAGCGGACAAGATTCCAATCATCCCGTATGCCGATGTAGGGCATCGCTGGCGTTATCCGGACCTGGTCCATCAGCGGCTGATAAAATCAGGTCCGCACATCGGTGCAAACGGTATCTGTACCACCACCGGCAACGACTGGGATGCATGCCGGGTTAAAAGTCACTTTAAGCTCCTCACAGCATATCCGCACCGATGCAGAAAGTCATACCTGCGGGCAAAGGGCAGATTACCGAGACCAAATCGGCAATCAAAAAGCGGTATTGAGGTAGAAAAGCAAGGTTGTCTGACAGCCGGCAGTTGCAGAAAAAGGTGAAGAGGTATTTTGCAAAGGTCTCAGAGAGACAAATTTGCGTAGAAGGTAATAGGAAATTGAATTTGTTAATGTTAATAAAATATAGGTAACAATTACTTATGTTAATTGAGGTGCTATTAATGTCGGTGGCAGAGATTTTTGATACTTGGTGCAAAAAGCAGTTTATCGAGCTCAATGAACAAGGTTTGTTTCCGTTCACCATTGCCAGACAGCCGTTTGAAAGTAGGAAGTTGCTGTCTGAGTCGGCTTATCCGGAGTTCAGTCAGCTCAAAAAGACGGTATACCAACGGTGTAGTAGTTCAGTTAGTTCGTGTTGTAGTGGTTGCGTTGCTCGGTATCTTTGATATGTTTGTCGCGGAAAATCTGTAGCACTGGCACAGAGCTCTTTAGTTTTCTTGCATTGATCGATTTGAGTATCGATGAGAATACCCTCGTTGGCTTTTGGCACATCATCGTGCACAAATGACTGCAGCCAGTAGTATATGAACAGATAAAAACGCCCTAAAGTCAAGGGCGTTTGTCTATACACATACTGGTTACGGGCCAGTGGGTTCAATTCCCCGCCCACCATAGCTAATTTCCAGCAGTTTTTAATATATAACGCCTTGAACTAAAATGGTTTCAAGGCTGTTATACTGATGTACGTTTGGTTTAATTATTTAATAATTGAAATACCTCGTTTTTGAGTAGAGTTTTGCTGAAAACGGTATCATGCAGATCAATAAAGGTGTGGATTGCGATTTTGACGGTATGGGTAAATAGTTTAAGGGGCTGTACTAGATTAGCCTAAATTCCACACCAATCCACGCGAGTTTTAAGCTGTTGAGACTGGTGTGCCGAAGTTAAACCGAAATTCGCATTCTTTCAAGAATAGCGGAAAAGATTTGCGGTCGATTCCGTTGTATTTGCGCAAGACGCGTTTTGCCTGATTCAAAAATTTCTCGAATGCCGTTGATGTGGTTCTGATGGTCGGCAAACGCTTTAGAATGATTGATGCGGTAATGGATAAACCGCTCACGTCTAGCTTGTCATAGCGTGTCGAGACTATCGGTATAAACAATGCTGTCCGGCATAATTTTCTGTTTGATAACAGGCATCAAAGTATCAGACTTGGCATTATCTACGACAACGGTATAGACACCGTCCGTTGCGTTTTCAGAATGCCGAAGACAACCACTTTTCCTGCCGCACCGCGACCACGTCTGCCTTTACGCCGTCCGCCAAAATAGCTTTCGTCCAGCTCGACGGGGCCCTCAAAAACCTCATCGGCGGCCAAGGCAAGATAATGGCTGATGACTATGCGGATTTTGCGGTAGAACAGGACTGCCGAATTGGGATGGATACCCAAAATATCGGCAGCAGAACGCGCGGTAACTTGGAGTACAAAAACCGGAGCAGTTCTTTTCTGTATCTTTAATTTGCAGTGTGTTATCTTCATATTTCGAGGGTAACATATCTGCTAATCTAGTACAGCACCTAGTTTAAAAGTTTGTGGTGATTCTGGAGAAGTTTCAGTTGGCGGGCTGGGAAATAAAAACCGTACTTTTGTGCCGACTGACTTTACAACCTTGTATGATTAGATTTGCCATAAGTATGCAATATGGCCTGCCACCATTAAAATATGTTTTATAGCAGGAGATGGTATGAAAACGGTTGTGTCGATTACGGTATGGGTAATCTGCGTTCGGTTTTGAACTCTGTGCGTGAGCGCGGAACGCTTGCGGGAACAGGGACGGAGATGTGTTGAGTGCCCGCCCGGAAGATGTGCCGCCGCCGACAAAATCATTTTCCCGGACAAGGCGCCATGCCCGACTGTAGCCGCACTGCAACGCAGCGGATTGGGCGAAGCGGTTTCAGACGGCCCTGAAAAACAAGCCGTTTTTCGGTATTTGCGTCGGGGCGCAACTTTTGTTCGAACACGGTGGAGAAGGGGATACTGCGGGATTGGGTTGGTTTTGCAGGTGAGGTCAAACGTTTTTCCGCGAATGTGCGCGACCGCGATGGGAGGCCGTCTGAAAAGTACCGCATATGGGTTGGAATACCGTGCATCAAACCGATCGCATCCGCTGTTCCGCGATATTCCGCAAGATAGCCGTTTTTATTTCGTCCATAGTTATTACTTTACCGCAAAGTTCGAAATCGTACTTGCTACCAGCGACTATCGTGATTCGTTTGCCTGCATTGTCGGCCGCGATGATGTCTTCGCCACTCAATTCCATACGGAAAAAGTCACGATGCCGGCTTATTGCTTCTGCGTAATTTTCTACACTGGAATGGATAATTTGTGTAAAATGAGGTTTACATGAAAACACATGCCGTCTGAAAGCCTATCTGGCATTTTTCAGACGGCCTTTCTCAATCCGAAAGAACCGCCATGCTGCTTATCCTGCAATCGATTTAAAAGGCGGCAGCTGCGTAGCGTCTGCGCCAAGGCCTGATGGAAGATGCCACCGTGTTCTCCGACCAACCGGCGGATATGGCCTGCATTGGCAGCAGCAGGGCGCGAGGCGGCTGCATTTTGGTTGATTTGAATGGTGCCTTTGCCGGCGAGGCCAAAAATTTCCAGCCATCCGAGAGATACTGGCGGCGGTGGCGGCCGATATTCCCCTGTCCAACTGGGCGGAGGGTATCCGTGATTTGGCGACTATCGAAAATATCTGGCCTTAGGACTGACAGACGTTGTTATCGGTACGGCGGCAGTTAAAATCCGGCTTTAGTGCCGCGGGCCTGCCGGGGAGTTTGCCGGACATATATCGTCGGTATCGATGCCAAAGACGGAATGGCGGCTATTGACGGCTGGGCAACAGTAACTGAACACCGTGCGGCCGATTTGGGCAGACGCTTTGCCGACGACGGGTAAACAGCATTATCTACACCGATATCGGCCGCGATGGGCATGATGAGCGGGATAAACATCGATGCAACGGTTAAGCTGGCCGAAGCAGTCGGTATTCCCGTTATTGCTTCCGGCGGTTTGACCGACTTGGACGACATACGCGCCCCGTATTGCCGCCGAGAAAGATGGTGTAACCGGTGCGATTACCGGTCGTACGATTTACGAAGGCAGTATTGATTTTGCACAAGCGCAGCGATTGGCCGACGCTCTCAGCGAATAGATAACTGATTTTTATATAAAATATTACGGGAAAGAAGGAATAAAAATAATGTTGGAAGCTTTTTTGTTTTGGGATTTTTGGATGATTTGGTCGGCCGACCGCGATATTTCTCATGTCGAAGCTTGGGTTTTATCGTGATTGCCGTGATTATCCGTGGCTTTATGGCGATGACCCTGCCGGCAATGAATGGTGTTTGGGTGGCAGAGGTTGCCGTGCAGTGGATTTATGTCGCCTTGGTACTGACTGCTGTTAACAGGCTTTCCAACAGCTTTGCCACTACCCTGTTTTTGGCTGCTGCAGGCGGTATGGGTTTTATTGGTTGTCGCAACCGGAAAATATGAAATCGCTGCTTTCTCCTTTTATTTAGCAGAGACGGAACGGTTTGCCCGC
>BNJV01001361.1_pt1 | contig 49133 bp, 60 predicted proteins | sample 8540591 | NCBI WGS metagenome assembly BNJV01 (sample SAMD00202457, study PRJDB9452) | human saliva metagenome | host: Homo sapiens | reverse complement strand
CCATTGGGGAAGGTTCTTCCAGAAGATGGAGTGGTTGGTGTGACACGTTGGAAGGCGAGGTTCTTCTCCCACGGTTGATCGCGCCCAGATCGCTCTGGCGTCGCGGGCGGCGGTCAGGGCGCTCAGGGGCGGCGTGAGCGCCGGCGACGTAGAGTAGCGAATGGTGCTTGTCGTGGTGGAGCTCCGCTGATCTGCCGGAGATGTGGGGCTCCAGGCGCGGCAATCGTAGGGGAGCTCAGGAAGGGGTGCACGCGCATCAAGGACCGCCTCGGTGGGTGAGTGGCTTCAGTCCCGTCTCAGCGGGGCTTAGGACTGAAGTCCTGAACATGGCTCATGCTAGACGCGGAGGCTGGAAGAGGATAGTGAGCCTCTGTGTGATTCACTGACCATGGAAACACCGCCGTCCGCACCCGTCCACGAAGGATCCGCCATGACCGACCAGGCTGCTTCCACCCGCCTCAGGCTCCTCGTCTTCTCCGACGGCACGCCACCGTGCGTCAGGATGTCATCGATGGCGTCAGGCGCAGACCGGCTGAGCGCTGCCGCTGGTGACCTGGACCGAGGCGGCCACCGCCGAGGCGATGCGCATGGCCATCAAGGACCGCAGGAAGAAGGACCAGCCGCCCTTCGACGCTCTCGTCCTGGACGCCGGGCCAAGAAGCTCGGCGGTATGGGGCTGGCCCACAGGCTGTTCACCGAGCTCGACGAGCGCGCCCGCCGTCGTCCTGCCCTGACCGCCCGGCCCCAGGACGACTGGCTGGCCGCCTGGGCCAAGAGCCGAGGTCGTCGTGCCCGCCCCTGGACCCGCTGAGCCTCCAGGAGGGTGTCGCCAGGCCCTCACCGCCCGCCGCGGCACCGTCACCCCGCCGGCTGAGCCGGACGTCGGCCACGCAGCGGTGGTTGGCTCACGCGTGGCGCCGTCAGTCCTCGGAGGCGAGGACCTTGCGATGGCAGGGCGGCTGAGCCGATCGGCCACGCTGAGCACCGCAGGGATCGCCGTCGACCTCCCGACGATGCGGGCGCCGTCGTCAGGACCCAGTCGGCCCAGCAGGCTCGTCTCCTCGATACTCGCCACCTCACCGGCGCGGTCCGGTCTCTCGACGACCCAGGCGCTGGCGCGCAGCAGCTCGACGGCGGGACGTGGGTCGGCCCCGGCGCGGTCGTCATGGAGCCGGCCAGTACGCCCAGCGCACCACCGCCAGCTCCCAGCCGCCGATCTCGCGCCGGCGGGCCGCCGCCATGAGATGCGGGCAGGTCAGCGGCGGTCGCACCCGCTCGGCGCGCGCCACCGCGCGCAGCAGACTGCGCAGGCGGCTCCGTCCAGCTCCGGCCTCCTCGTAGCGCTCAGCCTGGGACAGTGCCGCGATGCGTGCTCCAGCGGAGGGATCGGCCACGAGGTCGACCTCGCCCGACAAGGCGGTCAGCGCCTCGGCCAGCCTCGGCCGGGACGTCCTCGCGGCGCACCGGCGCATCTCGTGGCCGTCAGTGGCGCGAGCAGCGCCGACTCGGCGGCGCGCAGAGCCTCCTGCCCCCTGCGTGAGGCGAAGGGGCCGATCGCGCAGCCGACCTCCTCCGTGGGCAGCACGGTGCGTCAGCATAGCCGCTCGCGTGCCCCGGACCCGCGCCGTCGTCCAGGTGGAGCCAGGGCGGCGGCGCGGAGACAGTGAGCGGCGGTTGACCGGTGGGTCGAGCTCGGCGATCATCCGCAGCTCGCGCACCCACGCCTCAATGAGTGTGGGTGTGGCGATGTGCCGGACGCTCACCGTCGTGTCCAGCATCTGCGCCACCTTGCGGCGCTTCTCCGCAGCGGTGAAGTAGGAGCGCACCCGACGTTTGAGGTCGGCTGGCGCTGCCCGTGAGAGCACCTGGTCGGCCGCCGAGCGGAACTTGATGACGCCGGGGGCCGCTGGGCAGGGAGTCGGCCGGACGGCTCTTGGCGCGGCGCCTGGCCGGGACCGGGTCGGAGGCGGTGGTCGGGTCCTCCAGGTGCGTGACGCCAGGCGGCGCCATGACCTCCAGGAGCCGCGTGCAGGACGTCCACGGTGGCGCGCGTCGTCCAGGGCCCGGTGCGTGGGGCGGGTTCGAGGAGCCTCGAGGCGGCCAGCGTCCCCAGCTTGTGGTTGGGCACCTCGCTGCGGGTCCACGCCTTGCGGGCCAGCGCCAGCGTGTCCAGCACGCGGGGCTCGAGGCCACTCAGGCCCAGGGCCGCCGCGGCGCCGCGCAGGTGACCGACGTCGAAGCGGGCGTTGTGGGCCACGAGGACGACGTCGTCGGCCGGCAGGTCCGCCCAGGTCAGGGAAGGCCTCCACGCAGGGTGCGCACGCCGGGGGCGCCCGGCCACCATGGCGTTCGTGATGCCGGTGAGCATGGTGATCTGGGCGGGGATGGCGACTCAGGGTTGACCAGGGTGCGAGGTCCGCCAGCACTGCCCGCCGCGCACCTTGACGGCCCCTGATCTCGGTGAGCGCACGCGCCGGCGCTCCCGCCGGTGGTCTCCAGGTCCACCACGACGAAGGTCGCCCGCTCAGGGGGCGTGCCCGATGTCGGCGAGGGACACCTGGGTCCCGACGGTGCTGCACGGTCGCGAGGCTGGGGGATGGTCGAGTGACGTACGCATCGTGCTTCGCAGTCAGGAGGTCAGTTGCGAGCAAGTGGGGAAGCACCCTAGAATCATCCCCATGCCGAGCGGCGCCGCCGCTCCGGTGCCGTCCGTCTCCGATGGTGCAGGGACCGTGTGGTGGCCGCCCAGTCAGCAGTTCTGGGAGGCCCCGCGTGGGATACCCGGACCCATCAAAGGCAACAGTCGGCCCGGCCCTGGAGATGCTCTATCAGCCCTGGATCCGCGGTGGGAGAACATTCCCACCGAGGGCGCGGCGATCCTGGCCTCAACCACCTGGCGGTCATCGACTCCTTCTTCCCTGCCGCTGCTGGTGGACCGCGAGGTCGCCTTCATCAGCGAAAGGCCGACTCACTTCACCGGCAAGGGCGTCAAGGGGCTGGGCGGTGAAGAACTCTGAGACCGTGGGCACGATTCCTGTGGACCGCTCGGCGGCAAGGCCTCCCAGGCGGCGCTCCAGGCCGGCATCGACCGCCTGCGCTCAGGGGCAGCTCTTCGGCATCACCCCGAGGGCGCACGCAGCCCCGACAGGCGCCTCTGCCGCGGCAAGACCGGCGTGGCCCGCATCGCCCCTGGCCACCGGCGCCCCCGTGGTGCCCGTGGCCATGATCGGCTCCAACCTGGCCAGCCGATCAGCAAAGTCCATCCCTCCACCCGCCACCGCGTGGGCATCGTCATCGGCGAGCCGCTGGACTTCTCCCGCTACAAGGGCCCTGGAGAACGACCGTTTCGTGCTGCGCTCCATCACCGACGAGATCATGTACGCCCTCATGGCACTCTCCGGTCGGAGTGCGTGGACCTCTACGCCGCCGACGTCAAGAAGGCCATGGACTCGAGAAGAAGACCGCCGACGAGGTTGTCACCGAGATGCTCGCCGCTCAGGCGCAGGCCTCGTCCCTGTCGCCCCGTGGCCGCGCCCGGTGAGCCGCTGCCGAGGGTCTCGCGTGCGAGCCGCCCGAGGACAAGAGCGGCAAGGACAAGAAGAGGACAAGGCCAGCCGACGACGAGGCCCGAGCCCGGCGCCAGTAGGCGGGTACCGCTGGGCCCGGCTGGGCGGATTGCTCAAGGCTGACCAACTAGTTCCAGAGCGCGTGCTGCGATAAAGTTACGGAATCTTCCTGTAACGTCCCACACCTTGAGGAGTGCTCATGGCTGCCATGGATCGCGACACTTTCATTTCCCCTCGGGATCGATCGAGTGCTGCTCCTCTAGCCTCCGGACGGGGAGCACTCGCCGCAGCGGTTGGCGAAGGTGCTGGGCTGTTGTCGAAGTTCCGAGAACGCTGGAGATCGGCGGAAACCGGGCGGTCTTTGCTGAGAAGATCGCCGACGATACAGCAAGCTGCTGCCGAGAGCATCGGGGATCTCGAGGCTGACTTCAGCGTGTGGCGTAAGACGGTCACCTCATCGACCAACTTCGGAAAGAACGGCTTGCTGCGGGATACAACTGGGAAGAGTTGCGCCGGACTCTTCTTGACCTAGGGTGGAACGGACCTGCACCGGAGAGTTGGCGGATGGAGTCCGGCTGACGGGCCTTCGACTGGAGTGCCAGGTGGCCAAGTCAGAGGATTACTCATTATTTTACCGGAACCCGAGGGCGCTTAAGTCGATCCTTAGAGTATAGTTCATGGAATACGTGAATCTATTGACGATCTGCTTAGTCAATAATTCCGGCAAGAACACATAGGGCATTGTTTTCAGCACAATGACGACGTGAATTCTCTCTCACTGAAGTGCTCGAAGGGCGCAGACGAATAGCCGAGCTCAACGGCTTCCATTCAGTCCGAAAGGGATGCAAGGCGCCTATGAAACTGGGGATGATTAGCGGTAAAACCGCCCGCCATAGATACATTCGCGCCAAAATCACTCTGATTGTGCTCTAAGTGTGAGTGTCAGCACTGACCGAAAGAAGTGGCGGAGATGGGGATGGTCGCGCAAGATTTGCTTGCATAGTAGCTCAGTTTGCACCAGAATCATCGGCGACGATGCGTTATTCGCTGAATGATTGAGTTGAATATAGTTTTCGAATCGCAGCTTAAAAGGCTGCGCTCAGATACTCGTTAGAAAATGATTCCAAAACATTGGTACTGCTTGTTACATTAGGTTGATGAGGATAAGTGCTTTGAGAACCAAGCCAACATACATCATCTATCCCTGTCTCTTTACCCTCTGAACTCCGGAGAATGCTCAAGTCGTCACAGCATCTTTATTGCTTCATTCCGGATGACGTGAAATGTTCAGAAGATGGAGTTATTGTCACTTGAAGCTCTGGCGGTGGCGCGTAAAGTGCTAATGTCAGCGAAATCGTAGGAGTTTCGGATATGACTATTTCTAGATGTATACGCATTCATCGGCATAAGCCAAAGCGCTTTAACATTACTGAATTACTTGGGTTTACTGAATAGGCGGTATCCTGACAAGAAGAGGATATTGTGGGCAGATGTCAGAAGCGATGCGTGACCTGTAAGCACCAGGAAGATGTTGCTGCGTATAGATTTGAGGAATGAATGGAGGATTGAATCGGGTTACCGCCTAGGACGTGACATCTCGTACTTTGGGAGGTTTTGAGGGCGGCAATGTCAGTCGGTCGGAAGTAGACGCCAAATCCGTAGTTGGGCTGATGTTCGTGGGCTGCGCCGAGGACTATACGAGCACAATTTGCGAATGGGTGGAAAATTATGCTGAAAGAAGGATGGTCTCTAAGACTCCACATTTACTCTTTAAGCCAATCAATGTTGACTACGCTGTAATTTAGGAAGCATTCGAAACGCTTGCCGAGCAGTTGGTTGATGAAGATATAATAGGATTGATCGGCGATATGGCAGACCAGTCAGTCTTGATTGCTATGGATCAAGAATGCCATTGCTGTGCTGAACGACAGGGCAGAGATGTTCTATGGGGAATTTCTCGAACGATTGCTTAATATTTATTACGGCAACGAGGAAAATTTATTCTAATTTCATTCCGGGCATTTTGATTCAGGTGGTCTGCTGAGGGATTAGTCCGCAAAGAATGTATTTGATGATATCTCCGTAATCGATGATGTCTTACAATAGGAATAGGTCTATTTTGCGAAGTAATTGCAGAAGCTCCTAATAACTAAAGGAGGTGGATAATAGAGTTTGCAAATTCGTTCCAGAATGAAAACTTTAAGGCAAAGCTCTTCACAAGTCGAGTGCGTTAAAGTCCATGGGGCCGTGTTGTTTTGGGGCTGCTTGTGCGTTTTATATAGATTGAGTATGGGGTTTTGGCCTAGTGTTCCCAGGACGTGGCCCTAGAAATTGTATTTCTACAGAATGTTCTTCTCTGGGGATTCCGTGGCATTGGATCGGTTATTTCTGACCGTTTCTTATCTGCATAAGGATGATGGAGAAGTTATTCGAGGTGCTGTATGAGCGGACTGAAAGTCTAGAGACTTGCTAGGTATTGTTGATGTATTGACAGGTTCAGTATAGAGACAATGGGTTTGGGATTTGGAGAAGTCCCTGCAGGTAGTTGATGAGGTTGGAATGACCAAGTAGTTTGCGTGCGGAGAAGCGCGCTCGGAAGATTGCAAAGGCTCTAGTTGGATTGAACCAAGAGCGTGCCCGGTGGTTGGTTCAAACTGCCCTGGAGGATGGTGGTTTTCAGAGACCGTGGTTGCGTGCGACGGTACTTCCCTTAAAGATTTTTGAGGTGCTTGTTGGAAATTAATCAGGGCAGGCGGTGAAGTTACCGAAGAGGTCTTGATGATGACTGAATGGCTTGAGGGGCCTCAGTTGTATGTGGAGCTCTTGCGATTATCAGATGTTGGTTACATTTAACCGAGAAAGGCTGTGAAATCGCTAATAGGCCTTCTGGTGGCTAAATAATGTGGTGCCTCCTGGTCGCGTTCAGGAGGCCCTCGCGAGAATCATGAGTCGCTAATCAGGTGGATTCAGGGTCAAGCGCACGGTGGCGCAAGCCTGGGAAGCGGCAAGACAAAATCGACTTACGTCTTTCCTAGAGGAATGGGTTGGAGTGGAAGGTCAATTGTGTTGATAGATGTGGCTGGTGGCCGGGAGGCTCGGGCTGTGGCTGAGACAGATTCTGATGAACCGTGGTCGCGTGCGGATACCACTCTCGAAGATTGCAATGTTTTGGCTAATGTGGATCAAGGCAAAGCCATTGAGATTGCCAAGTCTGTACTCTGATTGGCCTGCCCACTGGTCAGTTGCCGTCCATCAGGCCGAGCTCGTGAGTGGCGTTAGCATTTGCAGGATTAATTAGATCAAGCTCTTGATGCTGAGCATAGTGAAGACCAATCAGGGGCGCGTTGTGGCGCTAGTAAATGCGGGTCTCATGAAGAACGCCGAGAATCTTATCAACGTATCGGACGGAGGTATTTCCTTTTCATGCTATGCCGTATTTTTATACTTAATGAAGTTAATTTACGAAGTCGGTTTGATGACACGCAGTCGATGCGGTGCAGTCGGGTGAATATTGTGATATATTCTCAGAGGGCGAAGGGGGTGGGCACTATGGGCGACTTGCTCAAATCTGTAGCCGCTCTGAACGCTGATGGAATCAATGATTCTTTGGCTGAGTGTTGGATCGTTTGGCGCGCTCAATTCTGGCTCGTTCCTGGATCTGTAGACGTCCGATCTGGTGGAATTTTGATGTTCTGTTTCAGTTGCTCCGGACATGGCTAGAGGTTTGTCAGGAGTATCTGAGTGATGATGATAAGGGAAAGAGGGGAAGATTGGACATGAGCAGAGAAGTGTCAGTAGGTTATAGTCGAGGGCTACCGATGGCTCGGCAGACTGACACCGGTGCGGCCCGTGCCGCCCGATCAACCAGGGCGCTGACCCAGTACCCCTGACGGGTTCGATGTCGATTCGTCGCGTCGCCCTGCTCACCGCTGGCGGTTTCGCCCCCTGTCTGTCCGCCGCCGTCGGCGACCTCATCGAGCGCTACACGCAGGTCGCTCCCGAGGTCGAGATCATCGCCTACCAGTACGGCTACCACGGCCTGCTCACCGGCAACTATCGTCGTCATCGACGACGAGGCCCGCAAGAACGCCGGCATCCTGCGCGACTTCGGCGGGTCGCCGATCGGCAACTCCCGCGTCAAGCTCACCAACGCCAAGAACCTCGTCGAGCGCGGCCTGGTGAAGGAGGGCGTCAACCCCCTGGAGTTCGCCGCCGAGCAGCTGCGCAAGGACGGCGTCGACGTCCTGCACACCATCGGTGGCGACGACACCAACACCACCGCCGCGGACCTGGCCGCCTACCTCCACGAGAACGACTACGAGCTCACCGTCGTCGGCCTGCCCAAGACCATCGACAACGACGTCGTCCCGATCCGCCAGTCCCTGGGCGCCTGGACCGCGGCCGACGAGGGGCGCCAGCTTCGCCTTCAACGTCATCGGCGAGCACCGCTCCAACCCCCGCATGCTCATCGTCCACGAGTGCATGGGCCGCAACTGCGGCTACCTCACCGCCGAGACCGCCCGCCGCTACCACGACCTGCTCCAGACCAAGCAGTGGGCCCCCTCCCTCGGCCTGACCAAGGAGCGCTGGGACGTCCACGCCGTCTTCGTCCCCGAGATGAAGCTCGACATCGCCGCCGAGGCCAAGCGCCTCAAGGCCATCATGGACGAGCAGGGCAACGTCAACATCTTCCTGTCCGAGGGCGCGGCGTCCCCGAGATCATCGCGGAGATGGAGGCCGCCGGCCAGGAGGTCCAGCGCGACCCCTTTGGCCACGTCAAGCTCGACACCATCAACCCCGGCCAGTGGTTCGCCAAGCAGTTCTCCGAGCTCATCGGCGCTGAGAAGGTCATGGTCCAGAAGTCCGGCTACTACTCGCGAGCCGCCCACGCCAACGCCGAGGACCTCGCCCTCATCAAGAAGATGTGCGACCTGGCCGTCGACTGCGCCCTGCGCGGCGAGTCCGGCGTCATCGGCCAGGACGAGGGAGAACAACGACGAGCTCACCGCGATCGCCTTCCCGCGCATCGCCGGCGCCCAAAGCCCTTCGACATCACCCAGCGCTGGTTCACCGACCTCATGGCCGACCTGGGCCAGAAGGTCGAGCCGCCGAGGCCGCCCCGAGCACTGAGACTGAGCCGCACCCTTGCCGCGGCCGGTGCTGTCGCTCGTGACGGCGCGGCCGCCCTGCCCGTCTGTGCCGGAGGATGGTGCCAGCGCCCCATGTGCACGTTTGGCGACTATTCGACCCGCCCGCGGCGCTTTTGGAACGGCAGCCTTCGCATCCGTGCAGGTCAGGGCGTTGCAACCAGTTCGTGCGGGCTCTGCTGCAGCCTAAAGTCGCCCGCAGTGACAGAATTCGTCTCCCAGCCCCGTGTTTCGCGATGCGGCGCCGACGCCCGGGCAGCACCCGACTGGCTTATGCTGACGGGCGTGATGAACGAGCTCTCCGCCGCCCGCACGGGACGCCCAGGCCCCCGCATGGCGCGACCTGCCCGCCCTCCAGCAGCCCGCCTCACCCCGATGAGGCCGCGCTGGCCGGCGTCGTGGCGGACCTGCGCCGCCGGCCCCCGCTCGTCTTCGCCGGAGAGGTCGACTCCCTGCGCGACCTCATCGCCCAGGCCAGCGCCGGGGAAACGCCTTCGTCCTCATGGGCGGGGACTGCGCCGAGTCCTTCGCCCACAACACGGCCGACAACATCCGCCTCAAGGTCCAGACCATCCTCCAGATGGCAGCGGTCCTCACCTACGGCGCCTCCACGCCCGTGGTCAAGATCGGCCGCATGGCCGGCCAGCATGCTAAGCCCCGCAGCTCGGACACCGAGACCCGCGGTGAGGTCACCCTGCCCTCCTTCCGCGGCGACTCCGTCAACGGCCACGAGTTCACCCCCGAGGCCCGCATCCCCGACCCCACGCGCATGCTGGACGCCTACCTGCGCTCGGGCACCACCCTCAACCTCATCCGCGCCTTCACGATGGGCGGCTACGCGGACCTGCGCGAGGTCCACTCCTGGAACCGCGGCTTCACCGCCAACCCCGCCTACAAGCGCTTCGAGTCCTTCGCCGAGGAGATCGACCGGGCCATGCGCTTCATGGAGGCCGCCGGCGTCGACTTCGACGCCCTGCGCCAGGTCGACTTCTACGCCGCCCACGAGGCCCTCCTCCTGGAGTACGAGGACGCCATGATCCGCGAGGACTCCCGCACCGGGCGCCTCTACGACACCTCCGCCCACATGCTCTGGGTGGGGAGCGCACCCGCGAGGCCGACGGGCGCCCACGTGGCCATCCTCGCCGGCGTCCACAACCCCGTGGGCGTCAAGGTCGGCCCACCACGTCCCCCGACGACGTGCTCCGGCTCATGGACCGGCTCAACGTCGACGGCGTCCCCGGACGCCTGTCCCTCATCACCCGCATGGGCGCGGGCCGCATCCGCGAGGCCCTTCCGGCACTGGTCGAGGCGGTGCGCGCCGACGGCCGACCCGTCACCTGGATCACCGACCCCATGCACGGCAACACCATCACCTCGGACAACGGCTACAAGACCCGCCGCTTCGAGACGATTCTCGACGAGATCCGCGGCTTCTTCGAGGTCCACCGCTCCCTGGGCACCGGCCCGGGCGGCATCCACGTCGAGCTCACCGGCGACGACGTCACCGAGGTCCTCGGCGGAGGCGAGCACATCGACGAGGCCGGCCTGGCCGAGCACTACGAGACCCTCGTCGACCCGCGCCTCAACCACCAGCAGTCCCTCGAGGTCGCCTTCGAGATCGCCGAGATGCTCAAGGGCTGAGAGCTCCGCTGAGCGCCCGCCCGCAGAGCAGGTGAAAGCGTGGCCCGGTCCGACTACACCGGGCCGGGCCACCGCCGTCAGAAGATGTTGATGGTGACCTTGGAGTCCGGCTTGACGCTGGAGCCCGGTGCGGGGTCGGTGGAGCGCACGGTCCCGAAGGGCCGCCCAGGCGCTTGTTGACCTCCACCTTGAGTCCGGCTCCTCGAGGGTCTTCTTGGCCTCGTCCTGGCCCTTGCCGGTCACGTCGGGGATCGTCACCTTCTCCGGTCCCTTGGAGATGGTCAGGTCCACCGGGAGTCGCCCTTGTAGTAGCCCGATGCCCCGGCGATGGGGGAGGAGGAGATGACGTTCCCCTTGGCCACAGAGTCGGGTAGTCCTTGCTGACCTTGCCCTTCTTGAGCCCGGCGTCCTCCAGGGTCTTCTTGGCCTCGTCCTCGCTCATGGCCGGTCACGTCGGGGATCGTGGCCGGCTCCTTGCCCTTGGAGACCACGATCGAGATCTTCGCGGTGTGCTCAATGACCTTGCCGGCCTTGGGATCCGATGAGATGACCTTGCCCGAGTCGACGCTGGCCGAGTACTGCTCGGTGACGTCCCCAGGGTCAGGCCCCCTGCCGTGATCACGGCACTGGCCTGGTCCTGGTCTTGCCGACGACGTCGGGGAACGGTCTTGAGTCTCCACGCCCCGGGAGATGATGGCGGTGACGGCCTGACCGAGCCCCACCTTCTGACCGACCTTCGGCTGGCAGGAGATGACGCTTCCGGCCGGGACCGTGTCGGAGTAGGGACCCCGCGTCGGGCGTTCCCCAGTCGAGTCCCTGCTTCTCCAGGGCGAGCTGCGCCTGGTCCTCAGACATGCCGACGATATAGCACGGGCACCCGCCGTCCCGGGCCCCACCGTCAGGTACCAGGTGGCGCCGGCCCCGGTGCCCGCCACGGCCAGCAGCCCGACGATGATGGCGGTACGCCGCTTGAGGTCGCCCGGGCCCCCGCCCCCGGTGGACGGCGGTCGTCCTCTGAGCGTCGGCCGCCACAGCCTTGCGCGACAGCGCCCTGCGTCCGGCCCTTGGCGTCCGGGTCCGATGGAACCGATGGGAAGGAGACCGTGCGCATGCCGGCGTGCGTGGAGTCCTCGCTTGAGGGCCTCGTCCTCGACCTCCTGGGGCCTCGTTGTCGATGGCGGAGCGGGCGGCCTGGGCGTTGGCCGTCATGACCTGCTGGGTCCGGATCGAGCCGGTCCCGCGCCGCGGCGCACGGACAGCTCGGAGTCGGTGAGCTCGTCGACGACGTTGCGCAGCAGCGCCAGCGCCTCATCGGCGTCGGCGGGACGGTCCTGCAGCTCGCGGCGCGTCATGGTGGCCACGAGCTCGTCGACGTCGGCCGGCATGTCGGGCACCAGCTTGGAGGGCAGGGGCACGTCCTCGTGGACGTTGCGGAAGGCGATCTGGATGGGGGAGTCCGCGGTGAAGGGCTGCTCACCGGTCAGGAGCTCGTAGAGAACCACCCGGCGGAGAAGACGTCGGCGCGCGAGGTGAGTCCCCGAGGTGATGAGCTCGGGCGCCAGGTAGAGCGACCGTGCTCCAGCACGTTGCCCGTCGTCGTCTGCGTGACCTCCGTGACCGCCCGGGCCAGACCGAAGTCGGCCACCTTGGCCACCGAGCCGTCCGAGGGCAGCAGGGACGTTCTCCGGCTTGATGTCGCGGTGCACCAGCCGGCCGGTGCGCCGCCCGAGCGGGCGCAGCAGCTGGGTACGAGCCCCAGGGCCTCCTTGACCGACAGCGGCCCCTGCCGCGATGAGGTCGCGCAGCGTGGGCCCCTCGACGTACTCCATGACGAGGTAGGCCACCCTGTCGAGGCTGCCCTGGTCGTAGACGGCCACCACGCCCGGGTTGGACAGGCGGGCTGCCGCCCGGGCCTCACGAGCGGAAGCGCGAGACGAAGTCGGGGAGTCGGCCAGATGGACATGCATGAGCTTGAGCGCCACGGTCCGGTCCAGACGACGGTCGTGAGCACGGTAGACGGTGGCCATGCCACCGCGCGCAAGGCGGTCGACGATCTCGTAGCGAGAGTCGACCAGTCGACCGATGAGGGGATCTGTGACCACGGTGCGATTCTACGGTGCCGATGGCGCTGGGACAGCCGCTCCCCGGCTCAGACGGGTAGTCCTGCCCACCTGGCGGGACACCCGCTCGTTTCGTCTGCTATGTCAGGAGCTCCGGTGCGTCAGCAGGTCTGCCAGGGCCGCCAGGTCCTCCAGCGATGCGGTACTCACGACGCCCTCGTTCCTGAGCCGTTCCAGCGCCTCTCGCCCGGAATCGCGGTGCGTGTGATGATCTCTCGTGGGCGGCGCGCGCGCTGCAGCCTCGATCAGCGCCGCCGCCTCGCTGATCTGCTCCGGCGTGGCCTCGGCGTTGGCCAGGACGCTGCCGAGCGGCAGGCGGCCGGCGTCGTCGCAGCGCCCCAGGTCAGGGCCAGCAGCACTGTGCGCTTGCCCTCGCGCAGATCGTCTCCGGCCGGCTTGCCGGTGACCTGCGGTGAGCCGAATACGCCGAGCTCGTCGTCGCGCGCAGCTGGAAGGCGATGCCGATCTCCTCGCCGAAGGCCGCCAGGTGCTCGGCGGTGGGGTTGCTCGGGATCCAGCCCGGCCAGAAGGGCGCCGGATGAGCAGCGGGTGGCGCACCGAGTAGCGGGCGGATTGTGGCGCACGACCGACGGGGCGTCGTCGTGCATGTGCCTGGCCGCGACCGCGGGTTCCTGCGCCCCAGGGCAGTGGCAGGTCTCGCTGCGCACGTCCAGGAACTGGCCCAGGGCCACCTCGGTGGTCATGGCATCGAAGGCTGCCCGGGCGCGCCACAGGGGCCTTGTCCGCGGGCTCTGCAGGAGGTGCGCGTCCGCGTCAGGGCGCTCATCTCCTCGCCCGCCAGGGACAGCAGGAGGTCGCCGAGCAGGATGGCTCCGTTGGCCCCGAAGGTCTGCGGGCTCCCAGCCAGCCACGGGCATCGTGATCCCGGGCGAAGGAGCGGTGCGCCGCGGGCAGGCCCCGGCGGGTATCGGCCCGTCCATGAGGTCGTCGTGAATCAGGGCGCTGGCCTGGTAGAGCTCGAGCGCAGTTCCCAGGCCGACGGCGTCGGAACTCGTGAGACGCTCGGCCCTGCGCTCCGGGGTGGTCAGGAGCGCGCAGCCGACCGCGCCCAGTACGGCCCGCATGCGCTTGCCTCCGCCGAGGATGCTCCCGGCGGCGTCGAGCAGCTCAGGTGCGGCCTGGCCCAGGTCCTCCCAGCGCCGGCGGCAGCCGGTCAGAACCTCCTCCAGCCGGTGCTCGACGGCGGGGCGGACTCGGCTCAGGGCTGCAGGCAGAGTGCTCATGACGGCCAGGGTAGACGCAGGAGGCCGAGGAGGGCGGGCGTGCCATCGACGGCGACTTCGCCGCCACGGGAAGCCTGCCACCGCGAAGATTAGGTGACGCTAAGTCGCTGGTGCGGAGCTGCTGGGGAATAAACGCTACAATTCTGGGGTTGTCTGCTGTGCCGGGACGGGTCCCCATACCCCGCCGCCGGCTGTCCGCCCGCCCACGCGAAAGGAACTCCGTGGCTTCTTCCACAGTGACGCGCTCCAGCGCCGAGCTCACTGACGACGTCGACGAGACCGCGCTCGACGACGAGGACTTCGACCCGACGACGAAGGAGACGACGACACCGACGACCTGACTACGACGATGAGGGACTTCGACGCCTCCGACGAGGATGACGACGAGGACTCCGATGAGGATGAGGACCAGGAGGACGACGACTCCGAGGCACAGTCCGTCCAGGAGGACGACGGCCCTGCCCCTGAGCTGCGCGACTACTACCTGGACGTGAGTCTGGAGGAAAACGGCGACGGCTCCAAGCGCAGCCCCTTCAACACCCGGCCTCGCTCAAGGGCGTTCGCTGGCCCCGGAGCGACGCTCTTCGTGCGCTCGCGCACGATCGTGGAGAACCTGAGATCGCCGGCCACGGCACCCTGGAGGAGCCCATCACCCCTGGCTCCCTACGGCCACGGTCCGGTGCCCCGCTTCGTCATCGGCGACTCGGCCCCCATGGTGGCGCGCGACTACCTGGCCCAGAATGGCTACATCTCCGCGGATGGGTCATCAAGGGCATCAAGATGCAGCCCTCCATCGCGGCCCTGACCGGTGAGCTTGAGCGCATGCGCCGGGAGGAGGCGGAGAAGGCCGCCTCCAAGAAGTCCGGCAAGCGCGGCAAGTCCCAGGACAAGGACGGCTCCTTCACCGTCTCCGACTCCGATGAGGGGCGACGAGCCCGCCCAGCGGGTCGTCACCGCCGGTGCCACCGCGGACCCGGGTCAAGGACTCACCTCAAAGCAGATCGGTAAGGTCGCGCTGCTGAACGCCGAGCAGGAGGTCGAGCTCGCCAAGCGCATCGAGGCCGGCCTCTACGCCGAGCACCGCCTGGCCGAGGAGGGCAACGACCTGCCGGCCAAGCTGCGCCGCGAGCTGCACTGGGTGGCTCAGGACGGCCAGAGGGCCAAGAACCACCTGCTGGAGGCCAATCTGCGACTGGTGGTCTCCCTGGCCAAGCGCTACACGGGCCGCGGCATGCTCTTCCTGGACCTCATCCAGGAGGGTAACCTGGGCCTCATCCGCGCCGTGGAGAAGTTCGACTACACCAAGGGCTTCAAGTTCTCCACCTACGCCACCTGGTGGATCCGCCAGGCCATCACCCGCGCCATGGCGGACCAGGCCCGCACCATCCGCATCCCGGTGCACATGGTCGAGGTCATCAACAAGCTCGCCCGCGTGCAGCGCCAGATGCTCCAGGACCTGGGGCGCGAGCCCACCCGGAGGAGCTGGCCGTCGAGCTGGACATGACCCCGGAGAAGGTGGTCGAGGTCCAGAAGTACGGGCGCGAGCCGATCTCCCTGCACACGCCCCTGGGCGAGGACGGGGACTCCGAGTTCGGTGACCTCATTGAGGACTCCGAGGCCGTGGTTCCGGCTGACGCGGTGAGCTTCACCCTTCTCCAGGAGCAGCTCCACGCCGTGCTGGACACCCTCTCCGAGCGCGAGGCCGGCGTGGTCTCCATGCGCTTCGGTCTGACCGATGGTCAGCCCAAGACTCTCGACGAGATCGGCAAGGTCTACGGGGTCACCCGCGAGCGCATCCGCCAGATCGAGTCCAAGACCATGTCCAAGCTGCGCCACCCCTCGCGCAGCCAGGTCCTGCGCGACTACCTGGACTGACCGGACTCACCGGACAGGCGGGGAGCGCTACCGGCTCGTCATCTCGACAGCGTCGGCCCCGGAACCGCAAGGGTTCCGGGGCCGACGCCGTCGATGCTAGTGTCTCGATCGTGACACGGGGTGCCACATGGCTGAGAACACACCCGTCGAACCTGTCCAGCTGAGTACTGACGAAGGGATGTCACATGCACTGGGGCATGTCTACCCCAGCGGCGCTGAGGCGGTACGCCGCCACGCCCCGCTGGTCTCCCGCATCACCAACGCGGTGGTCACCAACATCACCGCTAACGTTCTCCTGGCTCTAGGGCGCGGCGCCCGCCATGGTGGATATCACGGGGAGGCGGGCCCCTTTGCCCGCGTCGCCTCCACGCTGCTCATCAACCTCGGCACGCCTCGGCCCGAGCAGCGGGACGCCGCCCGTGAGGCCGTGGCTGCGGCAGCCGACGCGGGCACGCCGTGGGTCCTCGACCCGGTGCCATCGGCACGCTGACGCACCGCACTGCGCTGGCCCGTGAGCTCTTCGGCCGGGGACCGAGCGTCGTACGGGCAATGCCTCGGAGATCCTGGCTCTGGCCGGTGATGGCAGCGGTGGGCGGGGCGTCGAGACCGCCGACGACGTCGCCGCAGCACTCGATCCGGCCTGCGACCTGGCCCGCAGCCACGGCTGCGTTGTCGCCGTCTCCGGGCCCGTCGATCTGATCACCGACGGAGAGCGTCATCCACGTTCAGGGCGGCTCCGCGCTACTGACCCGGATGACCGGCGGGGGCTGCGCTCTGGGTGCGGTGGTCGCGGCCTCTCGGGGCGGGCGGAAGGAGGACCTGGATGACGTGAGCGCCGTCGTCGCTGCGCATGCCGTCTACAGCGCTGCTGCCGAGCGAGCGGAGGCCCGATCAACCGGCCCCGGATCCTTCCCACCAGCCTTCCTCGACGCCCTGTACGCCCTTGAGATGCAGGACCTGCAGAACGTTAGCGTCAGTGCTACCAGCGCGACCACCGCCGCCGGGGAGGGCCGGCATGAGGGCCGCACCGGACCCTGTCGGTTTACCTCGTCACCGATGAGGGGCCAGTGCCGCTCGCGCGGCAGAGACGTCCTGGCCACCGTTGAGGCTGCTGTCGACGGCGGAGTCACCTGCGTCCAGCTGCGCGCCGAAGGGTACCGACGGCGGACTCTTCCCTGACTCAGGTGCTGGAGGTGGCCGAGGTGATTGGTGATCAGGTCCCCGTCATCGTCAACGACCGCGTCGACATCTTCCTGGCGGCGCGTGATCGAGAGCGCCCGTGGCCAGGGGTACACTCGGCCAGTCGGACCTGCCCGCCCGCATCGCACGCCGTCTCGTCGGGGAAGAAGCCTACCTCGGGCTGTCGGCCGCGACTCCCGACGAACTGCGCACCGCCCAAGAGCAGGGCGCGCCTGCGACCACGTCGGCATCGGCGTCGTTCACCCCACCGCCACCAAGGCCGACGCTCCGAAGAGCCTGGGGGTGAACGGCGTGGCGCGCATGGCTGCCCTGATCGATCTGCCTGCTGTGGCCATCGGCGGCATCACGGCCAGCGACCCGCCAGGGCCCTCCGGGCGGGTGGTTCTGGCCGGTGCCGCCGTCGTATCAGCCATCTGCACGGCCGAGGACCCCAGGGCGTCGCCGCCGACCTGCACCGTGCCTGGGACGAAGGATGTCGGCGATGAGCCAGCAGCGTTCGGCAACCGTGACCGCCTTGACCATCGCCGGCTCAGATCCCTAGTGGTGGCGCCGGCATTCAGGCCGACATGAAGGCCATGAGTGCCCTCGGCGCCTACGCGATGAGCGTCATCACGGCGTTGACTGCCCAGTCAACGCGCGGTGTGGCCGGTGTACACGCCGTGCCGGTCGACTTCGTCCGTCTCCAGATGGACACGTTGCTGGAGGACATCGTCCCCGATGCCACGAAGATCGGGATGCTCGCCACCGCCGAGCTGGCCGACGCGGTGGGGAGTACCTGCCTGGACTCACTCATACGGTGCTCGACCCGGTCATGGTGGCCACCTCCGGGGACCGCCTTCTCGACGAGCAGGCGGTCGGTGCCGTGCGCCGTCTGTGCGCCAAAAGCCGATCTCATCACTCCTAACCTCTATGAGGCGGCCGTCCTGCTGGGGAGGAGCCCGCGGCGACCCTCGATGAGCTGCGCAACCAGGCGCAGCGCCTGAGGGATCTGGGTGCACGTGGGTACTGGTCAAGGGTGGTCACCTGAGCGGTGACGCTGGTGACGCCGTCGATGTCTCACGCCGATGCCGACGGCGTCGAGATCTGTGTGCGGTCGCAGGGTGGCCACGCAGAACACCCACGGCACGGGATGCACGTCTCTTCGGCGATCGCCTCGCTGCGACCACGCCGGGCGACCTGGCTGGAAGCGGTGCGGGACGCCAAGGACTACCTCACCGGCGCCATCGCACACGCCGAGGCCCTGGGCGTTGGACACGGGCGCGGGCCCGTCCACCATTTTTACCGAGTCTGGACTAGAACCGGATGGTAAAGTTTATGTCGTTGTCGTCGGCGACCTCCCCGGCTCACGCTGCCGAGCTTGCGCAGGGGTGGAGGCGCGGCGCCCAGTGCGTCCTTGACGACGGTGACCGCACCCACCAGTTTCGGTAGGAAGGCCGAGTCGATCCCCGAGGATCAACCGGCGGCCGCCGGGGACCGATGCGTTGGACCCTCAGCCCTGGCTGCTACCTGGAGCCGACGGCGCGGTCCGCACTGGAACCGGTTGCTGCGGCGTTGTTGTCGTGGACTCCGTTCTGACGGCCAGAAGAGTCATGGCGAGTACGAGTGCCGCGACCAGCGTCACCGAGGCGATCGCCACGGCCGCCCACGCCGACCGCCGATACCGGCTCGAGCCGCGCAGGTGTGCGGCACCCATGACAAGGGCGACGAAGGACAGCGGTACTCCAAATGAAGGGGAGCGGGATCAGTAGCACCGCGCCCGCAGCCGCAGCAGTCAGGGCGGTGACAGCCGAGAGCGGCCGAGGCCGCCCTCGGCCTTCAGCCGCTGGTCCACGGCGACTCTCCTCTCACTCGTCTTCTCGGCTCGTGTCGGCAGTCCACCGCCCATGATGGAACCCGGCCCTGCCGAGCGCCAGGGCAATGCCTGAATCTTTCAGATGAGGCCTTCAGAGACTCTTCTGCGATCGCGGTCGCTCCTACCGGAACTTCTGCCCGTGCGACGTAGGAATGAGTCAGGTGGCGTACAGCCCGGGCTCGTAAACTGAAACCTGGGAGACTTCCTCGCTCAGGAGCTGAGATGGTTGACGCACGCACCGCCCTCGCCCAGTCCGACACCCTTCGCCTCATCTGGCCCCAGTGGCGGGGGCGGGAGAGACCTCGGTGCGCAGCCTGCTGCCCGAGCTGCCCTACGGGGAGGCGCGGCGCGTCTACGCACTGGGGAACCCGGGTGCTGACGGCGCTCCTGCCCGAGCACGCCGGCCCCACGGAGATCGTCCCCGTCAGCGATGAACCCACTGGCGAGGAGGTCCTCGTCACTAACGGCATGGAGTCGCGTGCCCAGATCCTGGCCGGGATTCGTGACGCCCGCGAGGCGATCGCCCGGCACGACGCTCCCAGGATCCTCACCCTGGGCGGGGACTGCGCTGTTTCCGTCGTCCCCTTCACCGAGCTCGCCGCCCGTTACGGAGACGACATGGCCGTCGTCTGGATCGACTCCCACCCCGACATCGGCACCTCGCACTCCCAGTACCCCGGCTACCACGCCATGGCGGTCTCCACATCATCGGTACTGGTGACGTCGAGGTGATGGAGGAGCTGGCGGCCTTCGTCTCCCCGAGCCGACTGGCCCTGGCGGGCCTGCACTCCTGGACCGAGGACGACTACCCCAACATCGCCACGTGGGGGCTGCACGCCTTCGGCCCGGCCGACCTGCGCGACTCGACGGAGCCCCTGCTGAGGTGGCTGGAGGCCACCGGCTGCAGCCGCGTAGCGGTCCATCTGGATGTCGACACCGTGGACGCCGATGAGGTCCGGCTGGGACTGGGCTACGATCGCGGCGGCCTGAGCGTGACTCAGACCAACCGTGTGATCAGGGATCTGGGGCGGGCGGCCGACGTCGTCGGCCTGACGATCGCCGAGTACGTGCCTCGGCAGGTCGTCGCTCTCACCCATCTCCTGGAGAGGCTGCCGCTTCTCTGAGGATCGGGGCGGGCTGGGCGAGCTCGCCCGCCGGGGCGACCGCCGTCAGTCGGTGACGACCTTCGCCCGGTCGTGTTCTTCGCTGCGTCGATGGTTCCCAGGTCGGTGACGCTGGGAAGCCGGCGTTGCGCATGGCGGCACTGGCCATCTTCGACTGGTCTTTGCTGCCCGTAGAGCTGGTACTGGGAGTTGTGGTCCAGTCCCGAGATCTCCTGGAGAAAGGTGCCGGAGGAGAAGTCGTGAGTTCACGGCCCCTCCAGGTGACCCCTGCTTGTAGTCCTATGGGCTGAGCGCAGGTCGATGATGACTACGGGACCGGTGGCCTTCGCGTCCGCCGGGGGTGGTGTGCGCCGGGGCGGGAGGCGCTGGAGCTGGAGGATCCCGAGCAGCCGGTCAGCGCCAGCGCACCGCAGAGACGAGCAGGGTTGAGACGGCCAGGACGCGGATGGGGCGTTTCACAGACCAGTTCCTTCAGGGGTCACACGGCTTCGTCGAGCCTGGGTGGGGGCAGACGGGATGCTGGATCAGCGTAAGGCTCTGTGTCGGGAGACTCGAGGTGGGAACAGGGGCAGGGCCTCAAGGATGAGGATAAACGGGTTCCGGCGGGAACCGGCGGTGGTATTCAGTGAACGGTAGGGTGAATTTCAGTGATAATTTCCACGTCAGCTGCCGGCGGTCAGGCTCGCGGTCTCGTCCTGGAACAGCAGGGCGACCTCCTTGAGCTTCTCCGTGCTGGCGGGCGTGGTGAGCGCAGAAGAAGAGCTCGCCGGTCAGCATGACGACTCGGACGTAGGCCTGCGCGTCGCAGACGTCGCAGCGGTCGGCCGTGGTCAGCGGGCGCTCGGAGGAGTCGGCGGCAGAGGTGGTCTGCTCGTCCAGGGTGGTCACCGCCTGTGCGGCGGTCGAGGTTCCGATTGTGCCTCATGGTTCGCATTGCATCATGAGGAAGGCGACTCCTGCTGTCCGAAAGAGCCGTTTCCGCCTGAGGCGCACCCGCTTTCGCCCACGGCGCACCGCCGTCATGGCGCACCTCACCGTGGTGCCTGCCGATCGGGTGGATGCTGGAGGTGGTGCCAGCGGGTTGTCAACGGACGGAAATCGGGAGGGGAGCAGTCAGGATGTCGGTGGTGCAGGAGTTCCGCGACCGTGAGATCGCGCGCCTGGAGCGTTCGGGCTGGGCAGCCAACGCGGTCCCTTCGCCAGAGGCTGGAGGCCGTGGGGCTGCGGCCGCCCGCCGAGGTCGTGGCCGAGTGCCTGGATGAGGACGGCGGCGGCGGGGACGTTGGCAGCCGCTGAGCGGGGCAGAGCGCGCGGTGGCCCATCTGGCGAGCACTTCGCCCCGTTCCGCTTCGCCGACGACGTTGACTACGAGGCTCCTGGCGATCCCGGCCACGGACCGGCCTCGACACCCGCGGCGCCGTGGATCCTCGCATCCGCCGCGGTCAGCAGCCCGACCTGCTCGAGGGACTTCGTCGACCCGGCCCTGGGGGAGGCTGCAGCCTTACTGCGCCCCGCGGCCCCGTTGACCTTGCCGGGGCCACGCTGGGTAAGGACGGCTGGATCATGGTAGCCGGTGTCGTCGGCCAGTACGGATCTCGGCCGGAAGCCAGAGGGACGTCACCTCAGCCCCTGCGGAGCTCTTCGAGGTCGACGGCGTCGACACCCGCGCCCTCGCGACCCGCCGGCTGTGGGGCCCGACTCCTGCAGTGCCCGCCCGGCCTCGTTCCCCGACTCCGACTATGCCGAGGCGGTGGACCTTCACGCTCTTCCCGGCCGAGGGGTCTGGTGGACGGCCGGGCAGTCTCGAGTACCGTGCTCAGAGGCGGGTGCGCTTCCGGCTGGGCAAGGCGGACCGCGGGATCGGCAGCGCGCGGGTGAGCCCGCCCTCCCGCCCGACTGAACGATTCGGCGGTGCCGGGTGGGTCGACGCTCGCCTGACGTATGACGCCACACGCCTCCCCGCGGCGGGGCGCGAGGCACGGGCGGCGCCGATCGGCTAGATTCCCAGCGTGCCCTCATCCGAGAACAAGACCAGCCGGGGCGACTACTCCGCCCGCCACCTCTCCGTCCTGGAGGGCTCGAGGCCGTGCGCAAGCGCCGGGGAATGTACATCGGCTCCACCGACCAGCGCGGGCCTCATGCACTGCGTGTGTGGAGATCGTCGACAACGCCGTCGACGAGGGCCCTTGAGGCACGGCGACGACATCTCGGTGACCGTCCGACGACGGATCCATCGAGTGCGTGACAACAGGCGCGGCGTGCCCGTGGACATCGAGCCTCCTCCGGCCTGACCGGCGTCGAGCTCGTCTACACCAAGCTGCACGCCGGCGGGAAGTTCGGCGTGGCTCCTACGGCGCCGCCGGTGGCCTGCACGGCGTGGGCGCCTCCGTCGTCAACGCCCTGGCCGAGCGCATGGACGTCGAGGTCGACCGCGGCGGCAAGACCTACGCCATGAGCTTCCACCGCGGTGAGCCCGGCATCTTCGACGACTCCGCCGGACGCAGCCCCTCTCTCCTTCACCGAGTTCACCGAAAGGCCTCCGAACTGCGCGTCATCGGCAGGTGCGCCGCGGCGTACCCGCACCCGCGTGCGCTACTGGGCCGACCCCAGATCTTCCCAAGCCCACCGAGTACGACGCCGCCGCCCTGCGCGCCCGACTGCGCGGACCAGCTTCCTCGTGCCCGGACTCACCCTGCGCCTGGAGGACAAGCGCCCCGAGGCCGGGCCATCGCCGCCTCCAGCACGCCCGCCGCCGACGCCGGTGGACCGACGACGCCGTCCACGAGGTCACCCTGCGGGCGGCCGCCAAGAACGCCACCGAGAACGCGGCGACCTGTTCGACACCGGCGCCGATGAGGGAGTCGAGGTTTTCCAGGCCCTGGGCGGCACCGCCGACTTCGTCGACTTCCTGGCCTCCGACGGCTCGGTGACCGACACCTTCCGCCTCACCGGTCCGGGGCACCTACACCGAGGGACCGTCCAGCAGCTCGACCGCGCCGAGCGGCACCTGCAGCCCGTGGAGGTTGAGCGCACCTGCATCGTCGACGTCGCCCTGCGCTGGGGGATCGGCTACGAGACCACCGAGCGCTCCTTCGTCAACATCATCGCCACCCCCATGGGCGGTACCCACCTGACCGGTTCAGAGCAGGGCCCTCACCAGGTGCTGCGCAAGCGCATCGGGCCGACTCCCGGGCCTGAAGATCACCTCAAGGACGGCGGGTCGAGGAAGGACGACATCATGGCGGGCCTGACGGCCGTCATCACCGTGCGCTGCCCGAACCCCAGTTCGAGGACAGACCAAGGAAGTGCTCGGCACCGGGCCCGTGCGCCAGATCGTCTCAGGTGGTCGAGCGCGAGCTCACCGCCTGCTGACCTCCTCAAGCGGGACCTCAAGACCCAGGCGCGCGCTCTGGGAGGAAGATCGTCGGCGAGATGCGCGCCCGCGTCTCGGCGCGCCTGCACAGGGAGAGATCACCCGCCGCAAGACGGCCCTGAGACCTCCTCCCTGCCGGCCAAGCTCGCCGACTGCCGCAGTGACGACGTCGCCGCCTCGAGCTGTTCATCGTCGAGGGGCGACTCCGCCCCTGGGCACCGCCAAGAACGCGCGCAACTCCGAGTTCCAGGCGCTCCTGCCGATCCGCGGCAAGATCCTCAACGTGCAGAAGGCCTCCCAGGGCCGACATGCTGCGCAACGTGGAGTGCTCTGCCATCATCCAGGTGGTCGGTGCCGGCGGCGGACGCACCTTCGACCTCGAGGCCGCCCGCTACGGCAAGGGGTCATCCTCGCGACCGACGCCGACGTCGACAGCGCCCACATCCGCACCCTCCTGCTGACCCTCTTCTTCCGCTACATGCGCCCCATGATCGAGGCGGGGCGGGTCTTCGCAGCAGTCCGCCCCTGCACCGCATGAGGTCTCCGGCTCAGGTCGGCGCAAGAAGAGATCATCTACACCTACTCCGACGACGAGCTCGTCACCACCCTGCGCCGGCTGGAGCGCTCGGGGCGCAGCTTCAGGAGCCTCAGCGCTACAAGGGCCTGGGGGAGATGGACGCGCACCAGCTCGCCGAGACCACCATGGAGCCCCAGCACCGCACCCTGCGGCGCATCACATTGGGAGACGAGGCCCAGGTCATGGAGGCCGAGGTCCGTCTTCGAGCTCCCTCATGGGCTCCTCGGTCGAGCCCCGCCGCGACTTCATCGTCGAGGGCGCCCGTGATAAAGTTGATCGCGAGCGCATCGACGCCTGACCATCGCATCAGGCCTCGACGGCTCTTTCAGGTAGTCTCAGTAGCCTTCGTGCCACGGCCCGCCAGTGGTCGTGACCCGGCATCGTCGACGTATCGTTGTTCTTCATCTGTACTCGCCCTGTTCGTCCTTCGCGGGGAGGTGCGTTATGGCACCCGGTTGCGGCATTCGCCGGGCGGGCTCCTCACCGTGGCCCATCCTGCGCCCGGGACCCCGCTCAGCGCCTGTCACGTGAGCTGTCCTGGCGCCCCTGGGACCTGAGGACAACCACGAGCTGGCCGCGCTCATCGCCCGGGTCGAAGAGGTCGACAACCCTCCCTACCGCACCAGTGAGCAGGAGACGGCCGAGTACTTCCTCGACCCCACCTACTCCGGGGTCGCCGGCCGCGACGCCGACGGCGTCGTGCGCGCCTTCGGCCTGGTGCGGCTGAGCCCGGCCGGCGAGATCTACGCCTCCGCGACCGGCACCGTGGACCCGGCCGTACGCAAGCGCGGCATCGGTCGAGCCCTCCTGCACTGGCAGGCCGAGCGGGCCCGCCATCTCGTGGGCGCCGAGCGGGCTGGCTCCGTGCCGGGCAAGGCCTCGACTCAGGTTCCCGCCCACGTGGTCACCACCGTCTTGGAGGACGACGAGCGCATGCAGGGCCACCTCATGGACATGGGCTTTGAGCCGATGCGCTGGTACCGCGAGGTGCGCCGTTTCCTCGGCGACGAGATCCCCGAGGTGGACCTGGACGGCTTCATCACGATCGATCCCTGGACCCCTGAGATCGATGACGATGTTCGCCGCGCCTACAACCAGGCCATGGCTGAGACCTGGAAGGCCGAGAACGTCACCCCCGAGGACTGGACCGCCGGCAGCGCCTACTTCGCCCCCCAATGGAGCTTCGTGGCCATGGACCGCTCCGGGGACCGGGCCCGCGTCGCCGGCTACCTGCGCTCAGGGCCGCTACGAGCAGGACTGGGAGGCACTGGGCTGCGCGAGGCTACACCGATGTGCTCGGGGTCCTGAGCGACTACCGCCACCGACAGATCGGGCCCGCCCTGCTGGCGGCCGCCATGCGCGCCTACGCGGCCGACGGCATGGAGTACGCCGCCGCCGGCGTCGATACCGACAACCCCAGTGGCGCCGTGGACCTGCACGAGTCCCTGGGCTACGTGCCCACCCGCGGCACCATCCTCTACGCCCTCGACGTCTGGAGCGCCCGGTGGCTGCGCCCGGCGGGTCAGATGCGCTGATGAGCGACGGCACCGGCACGATCGTGGCCAGGGACGCACCCGGGCCAGACTCGTCGGCCCCCAGGCGCAGGGGATCCTCGGCCAGGGAGCACCAGATCGGCCTGAGAACCCACCGCCACCGGTCCGGCCCCTTGACGCTGGCCGCCAGGGCCTCTCGGCCGTGAGCCGCTGGCCCGGTGACCACACCGAGCCGTCCGGCGTCTTGCGCCCCACCGCTGCCGCCATCGCCAGCCACGGGTCCAGCGGCGCCACCGGCGCGTCCGAGCCCAGCTGCAGCAGAGCCCCGCCGGCCACCATGTCCGCGAACGCGTAGGTGCGCCCCTCCAGGCCCCGGCCACACCCCGGCCCACGGCCGCCCAGTCATCAATGAGGTGGGCCGGTTGAACCGACAGCTCGACGCCGCACCCCACGAGGCGCCTGAGGGCTCCGTCGGGTTCATCGAGGGGCGTCGGCGGGCAGCAGCTGGGCGTGCTCCAGGCGCCCGACGGCTCCGGAGAGCGCGAAGGCGGCGGCGACGTCGTCGACGGCCGCGTCCCCGATGGCGTGGATGGCCATCTCGCAGCCCTGCCGGCCGGCCCGGGCCATGAGGGTCGGTGAGCTCGGCCCGGTCGATATTGACCACGCCGCAGGCGTGCTCCAGGCCCAGCTCGGCGGGGTGGGGCTCGCACATGTGTGCGCTGCCCGAGCCCATCGACCCGTCGGCGATCACCGCGGGCGGCCCTGAACCAGCACCGGGGGCCATCGGGCAGGTGCGGTGAGCCCGCCAGCTCGGTCCCGGTGCGCAGGCCCCTGGCGATCCAGTGCTCCAGCTTGTCGCGGTAGACCGCGACCCGGATAGCGGGCAGCACCTCAGGAAGGACACCCTGGGTCTCCATGGTCTGCAGACGTCGCGGCCAGTCGTCGGGATCCTCCGACCAGCTCATGTCGACCACGCCGGTGACGCCCCGGGCCAGCATGTCGGCCAGGACCTGCTGGTAGCCGGACTCTCGCAGCTCGCGCGTCCCCGGGACCTCATCGAGCCGGTCCAGCAGGGGCGAACCACGGATCCTCCTTCAGCGGCGCCCCGGGTCCTGGGCGCCGGCCTGCGGCAGACCGAAGATGCGCAGCGCCGCCGAGTTCAGCCACCCGGAGTGCACGTCCCCGGAGATGAGCAGCGTGGGGATGTCACCGGTGACGGCATCGAGCTCGGCCACGGTGGGGAGACGGGGCCAGTTGGACAGGCGGTGCCCGAAGCCCTGGATCGTGGCGGGCCGCGAACCCGCCGGCAGGTCCGCAGCGACCGGGCCACCAGCTCCAGGGCCTCCTCGGCGCTGCGCGTGGCCAGCGTGTCGATGCGAGCCGAGCGCGCCGCCTCCATGTCCAGGTGGGCTGGGCGTCCCACAGGCCGGGGATGAGGAAGGAACCATCGGCCTGAAGCGCTGGCGCACCAGGAGGCATGGAGCCCCGCCCCACCTCGACGACGCGACCACCCGTCACACGCACGTCGACGGGCTCACCCGGGCAGGGCGGCGCATCCAGTGAGCCCCGGGCCCCGACCCTGCAGCCTCGAGGTCCACCCAGCTCGGTGCGGGAACGGAAGGGGACGATACGAACGTCCCTGATGATCAGGTCTGCGGACGGTTGATCAGCCATGGGCAACTCTAGGCACATCCGTCCTGACCACGGGTGGTATCCGAGGCGTTCCGCCCGGTACGACCCGCCGCCCCGGCAACCTGCTCAGCCGATGCCGACGATGGGGGCCGGCAGCGGCGAGCCGGAGCCGCTCGCGCCGCTCATCGGCCTCCGGCAGCGGGACCGGCTTGCCCCTCGCGCGCAGCGCCCGCGCCGGGGCCACGCCCGCAGGCGGCCACGAGCTCGTCCTCACCGCGCAGGAAGCGGTGGGGCGAACCCGCCCGTGGCCCGTCCCTTGGCCGGGTGGCGGTCCAACAGGGTCACCTTGACACTGCCTCGCCGGTGCCCGGCAGCGAGCCCTCGGACCCGCCACCGTCACCACCACGGCCTCGGCCAGAAGATCCTCGGAACCGCCGCACCGGCGATCACCCGGGCGCCTCGCGCAGAGATCCCGCCATGCCGCTGGCGCCCGGCCCTGCGGGCGCACCTTGGCGGCCTGGAACCGCAGCAGCTGGGCGTCAGGGGTCACCATGGCCAGGAAGTCCGTGTCGGCCGCCGTGCCGGCGAAGACCACCGGTCGTCGTCGGACAGGGGAGATGACCTCCAGCTCTCGGCGTTCCTCGGCTCATCGCCGGGCTTGACCCCGCTTGATGACGCCCTCGGCCGTAGCCAGGACGATCGGTGCGTGCTCGGCCGAGCCCACCGGGACCAGCCCCACCACCTTCTCCTCCGGCTCGATGTCCACCAGCTGGCGAACCGGAGTCGCCCCGGCCAGCCCCGGAGCGCCATCGGTGCGGGGGCACCTCCGAGTGGAGACGACGTCGAGCAGCACCAGCCGTCCGGTGTCGGTGACCGCGCCGATCCGCCCACGCGCCGTGGTGGACACCTGGGAGGTCAGGGGCGTCATGGGGCTGGCGCACACCGGTGCGGGCGACCGGTTCGGCGCCGGGGGCGCGTGCCACCAGGCCAGTGGCGGAGGCATCACCCGGCACGGGTCGTCGGGGACGGTGAGCGGAACCGGGGACGCGCTCGGCATGAGCGTCATCGGCTGAGCGGACGTGCCGGCCCGCTTTCGCGCCTCCGCCTGAGGCGGCGGAGGCCTCGTCCGGAGTCGCTGCGCCGGCGGCCGACGACGTCACGCTCACCGAGGCCTCCATCAGCACCGTTCGCCGCGGGGTGCCGAACTGCTCAGCCACGGCCGCCAGCTCGCGGGGAGACCACCCGTCGCAGCAGGGACGTCATCGGCCAGGATCGCCTCAGGGGCCTCGATCTCCCGGGCCAGCTCATCGCGCTCCTTCTCCAGCTCGATCACCGAGAACTTCGTGAGCCAGCGCAGCTGGAGCTCGAGGATGTAGCTGGCCTGCGGCTCGGTGAGGTCGAAGACCTGCATGAGCCGCGTGCGCGCCGGCCGGGCGTCGTCGGAGGAGCGGATGACGGCGATGACCTCGTCGATGTCGAGGATGGCGATGAGCAGCCCGTCCACCAGGTGTGCGCGCTCGGCGCTGCGGAGCGGAACCGGGTGCGCGGGTGACCACCGTGAGACGGTGGCGCACGAACACCTCCAACAGCTCGCGCAGGCCCAGGGTGTGGGGCTGGCCGTCCACGAGGAGACGTTGTTGATGCCGAAGGAGTCCTCCAGCGGTGTGTGCTTGTAGAGCTGGGCCAGGACGGCCTCGGGGTTGTAGCCGTTCTTGACGCTGATGACCAGGCGCGTGCCGTGCCGGCGGTCGGTGAGATCGGCGACGTCGGTGATGCCCTGGAGCTTCTTGGAGCCGACCGCCTCCTCGAGTCCGGGCGATGATCTTCTCGTCCGACCATGTAGGGCAGCTCTGTGACCACGATGCCCGTTTGCGGCGCGGGGAGACCGACTCCACGTGGGCGGTGGCGCGCGTGAGGAACTTGCCGCGCCCCGTGCGGTAGGCCTCTCGGATCCCGTCCAGTCCCACGATCATGCCGCCGGCGGGTAGGTCCGGCCCCGGCACGAAGGCCATGAGCTCCTCCAGGCTCGCCTCGGGGTGGGTCAGGAGGTGCCGGGCGGCCGCCACGACCTCCACGGGTTGTGCGGCGGCATGTTGGTGGCCATACCCACCGCGATACCGGCCGCGCGTTGACCAGCAGGTTCGGGAAGGCCGCGGGCAGGACCTCGGGCTCGGTGAGCGTGTAGTCGTAGTTGGGGGCGAAGTCGACCGTGTCCTCGTCCAGATCCGCCGTCAGCGCCAGCGCCGGCTCGGCCAGGCGTGCCTCGGTGTAGCGGGGGGCCGCCGGTCCGTCATCCAGGGAGCCGAAGTTACCGTGCCCGTCAATGAGCGGCAGACGCATCGTGAAGGGCTGGGCCAGACGCACCAGCGCCTCGTAGATCGCGGTGTCGCCGTGTGGGTGGAGCCGGCCCATGACGTCGCCCGACCCAGGAGGACTTCACGTGCGGGCGGTCGGGGCGCAGCCCTCGTCTGGTCCATCTGGAACAGGATGCGGCGCTGAACCGGCTTGAGCCCGTCGCGGGCGTCCGGCAGGGCGCGCGCGTAGATGACGGAGTATGCGTACTCCAGGAAGCTGGTGCGCATCTCCGTGGACAGGTCAAGGTCGACGATCTCCCGTCGGTCGAGCCTGGGTGGAGGCGGACTTCGGCATGGGCGCATTCTCGAGAATCGAGGCCGAAAACAAACCCGACACCGGGCGTGACGGGTCGAGACGCACCCGTCCAGCGTGATCGGTCCGGTCGGGACCGGGGCTACCGGCGCTCGACGACGATGGCACAATGACGACCGCGACGACCCACTCGCAGAACTCGGCCGCCAGCCCGGCTTCCTGGCTCAGCCACCTCTAAGGCGCCGCAGGACGCGGCCGTCGATCTGGCGCAGCAGGTGGAGCTCGCCGGCTACTACCCCGAGCTGGTGCTCGACGCCCTCCGACGGCCGCGGGGAGGAGATCGTCTCCGGCATGGTCAGGCCGAGACCACCTTCGCCGGGCCGTCCACGGCACCTGACCGTCCTGTCCTGACCTCCACCCGCCTCATCATCGTCCACGTCGACGGCGCCCCCCGTGACGACGGCAGCGGCGCCCTGGCCACCAGCGAGGCCGTTCCGCTCAGCCGTATCCGCTCGATGGCCCTGACCCGGGGCGTCGAACTCCGCAGGGCGGCGGCACCTGACCGAGATGACGATCGCGGTCTCCTGGGGCTCCGTGCGCCGTATCGACATGGAACCGGCCTCCTGCGGTGACCCCGACTGCCAGGCCGACCACGGCATGACCGGTGTCTCCGTGCCCTGACGACGTCGTCATCCGCGTGCGCTGCGGGTGTCGAGGGCGCTGCCGCGCTCGCCCGTGCTGAGACCTTCGCCAGCCGGCTCTCGCAGATGACGGCCCGCGCCGCCACTCCGTGTGACGGGACCGGCGATGAGGTCTCAGACTGCCGCCGAGGACCCTCACCGGCTCCCCATCGTGGACTGCCCGCAGGACCCGGCTCTGCGCTACCTCCTGGCGGTCGGCGCCGTCAGCGCCAGGCTGACTCTGCGCGATACCGGATCGACGGCGACTCAGCTGTCACCGACGCCCGGGCCCGTCGCGTCGCCCGCACCTGGGGATCGAGAACGGCCGGCGGCACCGGGACCGTCGTCGTCCTCGTGGACGGGCTGGGCCTGGAGATGCTCCGCCAGCGCCGCGGACACACCCACCCTGCGCAGATGGCTGGCTCAGCAGGACAACGGCGACAGCAATGACGGCGCCGGGATCCTCACCTGCCGCCCCTCGACGACGGCCGCGGCCCTGACCATGCTGGGAACCTCCGCCCTGCCTGGCACCACCGGCATGGTCGGCTACTCGGTACTCAAAGCCTGCCGGGGCCCGCACCCTTCCCCGCCTCAGCGGTCCCCAGCCCCGACCAGGTCCTCAGCCTCATCACCTGGAAGGGGTGACGCTCCCAGCCCTCGGGCATGGCAGGGACGTTCCCACGATCTTCGAGCGCCTTCCCGCAGGGGCGCGGTGAGCATCGGACCGGCCCGCTTCGCCGGCTCCGGCCTGACCGAGGCGGCCTGCGGGTGCCTCGCACCTGGGAGAGCCGATCGTCTGGAGGATCGGCCCGGTCCCAACCGCCGGCGCGACTGCGCCGCAGCGCGCCCCTGGTGTACCTCTACGTCGGTGAGGCTGGACAAGACCGGCCACAAGCACGGCTGGCTCAGTGAGCGGTGGCTGGCACAGCTCGAGCGCCTCGATTCCGCCATGGCCGAGCTGGTCCGCCGCGTCGGCCGGCACCAGGATCATCCTGAGTGCCGATCACGGCATGGTCGACACCGACGCCGACCACCGCATCGACCTGAGCGCCCACGGCGAGCTCGCCGCGACGTCGTCGCCGTGGCCGGGGCCCCGCCTGACCCACCTGCACGTCGCGAGACGCGCACGGACCTGGCCGCTGAGGGTGGCCGCCGCTACCGCGACGTGCTGGGGACCGGGCGGGTGGATCGGATTACCGGGGCAGGCCGCTGAGCACCTGGGGCCCCCTCGGAGCGCGGGCGCGAGGCGTCGTCGGGGACGTCGTTGTGGCCATGGCCGGAACCTGGGTGCTTGTGGACCCTCGGGTCCCTCCGAGTCCGCCATCGCCATGCCCGGCGTCCACGGCTCCTTCACACCGGCCGAGACTCAGGTGCCCTGCTCGTCACCGAGGCCTGACGGGGCCAGGGGCGACCCACCGCACCAGTGTCTCAGAAGCCACGAGACAGCACCGAGGCCTGATGAGGACAAAGGGCCCTGAGATTCCTGGTGCCGCGACCTGGTTGCCCAGCTACTCGGGCCTGGCGCCGAACGATCTCGTCCCAGGAGGGACGGAGCGACGCGAGCGGCGGCGGGACTTCTTCTTGGCCGGAACCGTGCTGGGCATGTCGGGCAGCGTCTCCTGGGTGCCCGCGCCTGAGGCGGCTGATGGCCGGGGCGAGGCCTTGGCCAGAACCTCGGAGCGTGAGGGCGCATGGGGATCTCCGGCACCGGCTCCGGTGGGACTGTCCGCACCCACCGGCGCCTGACGCTCACCGAGTACCCGGTCACAGCGGGACTCGGGGCTGACGGAGCCGCCGAAGGGGCGCTGGAGGCCGTCACCAGCCTGGTCCCGGCGGGGTGGTTGCCGGTGTGCAGGCGCCGGCGCTCCAGACATCGAGTGAGACCTGGGCGCTCAGACCCGTAGCCTGCCCCGTGGACTTGTCGGCCGCCTGGCTGTGAACCTCGGTGTGGGCCTGGGCGCGGCGCTCCTCGATCCCCCTGGCCGGGGGCGAGGGGACCTCAGGGCTGTCCGGGCTGCTGGTGTAGTCGATACCGTGAGGTCGGTGAAGGTGTCCTCATCACCGTGACTCGCCGGCAAAACCGCTCGGGTCGTCGTCATGGGGCATCCCGACCTCGACGCGCCGGCCTCGGCTGGAGGCCAGGTCGGCCAGCAGGGCATCGGTGTCATCCGCAGACATGGCGCCGTTGGTGGGGCAGGCGTGCTCCCGTACCGGCAGCATCCGGCGGGCATCTCGACAGCCAGGCCCGAGGTCTCGCCGGAGCGCGCGGCCCGGGCAGGAGACGGCCGACAGCGCGCCGGTGCCGGGTGAGCCCACGGAGGCGGGGAGGCCCCGACTGGAGCCGACGGCGTGCCGGCCGGGCCCCAGGGCCTTCGAGTCCTGGTCGAGACCGCTGGACGGTGAGGTGCCCGCGCCGGGCCTCCGTGAGCCAACGCGCCTCATCATCCAGGCGGCGTGAACCGCCCGGGCCGTCAGATCCAGCGACCAGCGGGCCTGCTTCTCCTCAGCGGACTGCACGAAGGTGACCATGATGAGCCAGGGGTCGCGGCCCTCGCAACGCGTCCACTCAGGCTTGAGGGGTTGACACCGCGGGTGGCCAGGCGGTCCACCACCAGCTCGCCGAGCAGAGGAGGTCCTTCTCCCATCCGATACGGCAGGACTGGGCCTGCGAGACGGCCCACTGGCGCTCGGCGAGTACCGGTCCCTCGAAACGGCGCACGTGCTCCACGTCCATGCCCGTGCTGATCGCGACCTCGGCCGCGGTGGCACCAGCGCGCATATACGCCTGGAGCTGGCGGGGCGCAGAGGCGCTGGCGTCTCCGCAGTCGTTGTCGACGGGGACACGATAGCGCCGCGGTCACGGCGCACCGCGGCCCTGAGGGGCGTCGTCGACGACGATGCTGTAGCGCTCGCCGTCCTCGTCTGTCATGACAATCGTGTCACCGTTGGCGCAACGGCTCGAGTTCGACCATGGGCGGGGCCTCCTTCATCCCGATGTCAGCACGATTTGCTCCACTGTGCTACAGCCTGCCATCCGCAGGGCGTCAAAGCCGTGGGAGGCGCAGCGGTGTGCCACATGTGAAGCACGTGTGAATACCCTCGTGAATACCCTTGGATCGAACGCACTGCAAGCGAACTGTGCTCTTCCATCGGGCGATTTGGCTTGACGGGGCGCCTGTCGGTGCTATTGTGCGCGTGCCTTCTGGGACGAATGCGCAGATCGTTGCCGCGATGCCAGTGTGCGTACGGCGCTCGACTCCCGCCCCGGAGGTGACCTGAGGCCGTCGACAGAAAGAGTGACGAGGCCATGGCGACCGACTACGACGCCCCGCGCAGAGATGATGACAGACCCGAGGCCGATTCCATCGAGGCTGACCTCGCGGCAGAAGGACCAGTCCTCCGCTGCGATCGAGGAGGATGAGAACGAGGGCGGCCGGGGCTTCGAGCTTCCCGGGGGCTGACCTGTCCCGCGAGGAGCTGAGCGTTACGTCGTACCTCAGCTCGAGGACGAGTTCACCTGCTCGGAGTGCTTCCTCGTTCACCACCGTAGCCAGCTGGCCTTCGTCGACGAGGCGACCGGTCTTCCGGTGTGCGCCGACTGCGCCGGCTGACACTCCCACCCGATTCAGGAGACCCCCATGGGACTGTTCTCGCGCCGTCGTGACGACGCATCCACCGATTCCGACGAGTCCATCCTCGCCTCCGACGCTGGGGCCGACGTCGACGATCTCAACGAGGTCCGCGGCCTCCGGGCCGTGGGACCTCAGTGAGCTGCCAGAGGATCAGGAGGACGTGCCTCGTATCGATCTGGGCGCCCTGCAGGTCCCGGCCGTAGACGGGATGCAGCTGCGCCTGGAGCAGGGGCCCGACGGCACTATCACCGCCGCCGTCGTCCTCGCGCTGGGCGGCTCGGCGCTCGAGCTGCGGGACCTTCGCCGCGCCGCCTCTGCCGGCATCTGGGACGAGGCTGCGCAGTGACATCGCCAATGAGCTCGCCGGGAACGGCGCCCGCTGAGAGAGCTACGGGGAGTACGGCACCGAGCTGGTCGCCCACCTGCCCATGCGCGGCCCCGACGGTACGACGACAACCGGCACGATCCGTTTCCTGGGGATCGACGGACCCCGCTGGTTCCTGCGGGAGTCCTCCGAGAGCACGCCGCCTCCTCCGAGCAGTCGGCCCAGACGCTGCGGGAGGTACTGCGCGGCATCGTCGTCGTCCGTGACGGCCAGGCCCGCCCGCCCGCGAGATCCTGCCCATGCACGCGCCCGGGCCGTGACCGGCCCCGGGCCGGACCTGCCAGCATCGACCGCTGGCTCCCGGCCCGACCATCGCCGAAGTGCGTTAGATGAGGGCGTTGCTCGCTCGCCTGAAGCGGCTCGCCAGGGCTGCTTCGCACCAGTCGTGAGCACCTGGAGGCCGAGGACGAGAGCGCTCCGCCAGCCGGCGGGCACCGATCCGATCGGGTCCCTGGCGTCGCGTCAGCAGGCGGGTCTCGGGTGTGCTGCAGGCGGTCACCTACCGCTCGAGCCAGGACAAGCCCATCCCTCGTCGGTCAGCTCTATGACGGTACCGGCAGCATCGACCTGGTGTGGTGGGGCCGACGGCGCATCGCCGGCATCAAACAGGGCACCCATCTGATGGTCGAGGGGCGGGTCGCTGACGGCAGCCACCGTCTGCAGATCCACAATCCCGCCTACCAGCTGCTGGGGCCGGGGCGTAGCCACTGCACCGACGCCGGAGAAGGACTTACGAATGAGCAGCCGTTCAGCGAACACCCCTGGTCGCACCGGCCTGGGTGCGATCGACTCCGAGCGCTTCGACGCCATGGCGCCGTGGGCGGGTGGCGAGGCGTTCTTGAGTCCGTTGTTCCCACCCTCGTCTTCGTCCTGGTCATGGCGGTGCGCCCTCACCGCCCTGGCGGCGGCCCTGGCCGCCTCCCACAGCCGTCAGCGCCGTCGGCCTCGTGACCCGCCTGGTGCAGCGCCGGTCGCCTGGCCCAGGTCGTGGGCGGGATCGTGCTGGTCCTCGTCTCCGCCCTGTGGGCCCCTGGCGCAGCGGTGAGGGCCTCAACTACTACGCCACCGGGCTCATGATCAACGCCGCCTGGCTGGTCGTCTGCCTGGTCTCCCCTGCTCATCGGCTGGCCGATCGTGGGCGCCTTCATCACTCTGTGGCACCGGGTCACCGATGAGTCCGGGAAGTCGGACGAGGTCCGAGGGATCGAGGGTCTGTGCAGGCCGACGACGATCCAGACGCGCGGCCGTCGGCCTGGCGCACCGACCCGCCCCTGCGCAACGTCGGGCGCCGCTATCACGCGGGCACCTGGGTCCTGACGCTGATGTTCGCCCTGCGGCTCGTCGTCGGTGCCCCTCTACCTGGCCGGCGAGCATGCCGTGTCCTACCTGGGCGCCGCCCGCCTCATCCTGGGCGTGCCGCTGTGCGCCGTGACCCTGTGGTTCATCTGGCTGCTGGTCGCTCGAGCCGGATCGCACAGGCCCGGGCCGTCGCCGACCAGTAGCCCTCCGGCTCCCAGTCACGTGAAGATCAGGGGCAGCTCCTTCAGGCCGGACTCTCCTCGCGCGCCGTGAGGAAGATGAGCTCGTCCCCGCGCTCGAAGCGCTCGTCGCAGTCGGGCGTAATGGGCCGGTAGTCGCGCAGGATAGCCGCCAGCACCGTGTGGGGCGGCAGCTCGATGTCGGAGACGAGCTCGCCGATGACCGGTGAGGGTCCTCCGGCAGAGGTCAGCTCATGCATGGAGGCGCCCGACTGGTGGAAGTGGAAGATGCTCGCAGGCTGCCGACGCTGACGGCCTCCTCCACCAGCGCCGTCATGAAGCGCGGGGTGGACACGGCCACGTCCGCCCCAGGTCTCGTCGAAGAGCCACTCGCTCTTGGGATTGTTGACCCGGGCGACGGTACGGGGCACCCGTACTCGGTCTTGGCCAGCAGGGAGATGACCAGGTTGGCCTTGTCGTCCCCGGTGGCAGCCACGATGACGTCACAGGTCTCGGCCCGCGCGCTCCAGCGCGTCGATGTCTGAGCGTCCGCCAGCTGCCAGTCGGCCTCCGGGACCGAGGCGATACGCATAGCCTCGGCGGAGCGGTCGACGAGCGTGACCTCATGGCCGTGGCTGATGAGCTCACGGGCGATGGAACGGCCCACGGATCCGGCTCCGGCAATCACGATCTGCATGGCTCAGGCCTCCTGCGACGGGGCGTGTGACGGGGGCACGGCGCACCTGACCGATGCGGTCAGTACTCACCGCGAGGTGCAGGCGGTCATGCTCCTGGATGACGGTGGCGGCCTCGGGCAGCAGGGCCGTGGCATCACGCGAGATCCGGCGACGCGCACCCTCAGGCGGTCCTCGAGCGCCCCGATCGTGGTGCCCACCCACTGGGGTGAGGCGCTGGGCTGGATGAGGGCGATCATGCCCGAGGGGTCCTCGAGCTCGCGGGCGCTGGAGCCGGGCAGGATGCGACGCATCATCTGGTCGGCCGTCTGGCGCACGGTGGCCACCGTGGGGATGCCCAGGCGCTCGTAGACATCGGCCCGGCGGGAGTCGTAGATCCGGGCGACGACGTTGTCCACGCCGAAGCTCTCCCGCGCCACGCGTGCGGCGACGATATTCGAGTTGTCCCCGTTGGACACGGCGACGAAGGCGTAGGCCTCGTCGATGCCGGCCTGCTCCAGGGGCGTCCCGGTCAAAGCCGACGCCCTTGACCTTGCGAGCCGTTGAAGTCCGAGGCAGCCGGCGGAAGGTCGAGGGCGGTCGATGACGGACACCGAGTGCCCCATGCGGTCGAGCTGTAGCGGCCATGGACGCTCCAACGCGGCACAGCCCATGATGACGAAGTGCACGAGGAGGACGGTACTCCGTTGTCGGGCCACGGACGTAACATCTGGAGACGTGCGTGACTTCGCAGACCGCATCAAGCGGCTTCTCGTCAGCCGTCCGTCCCCAGTGGAGCCCTGGGGAGACGCTCCTTCCCAAAGAGGATCGCCCTGCCGGTATTCGCCTCCGACGCCCTGTCCTCCGTGGGCTACGCCCCCGATGAGGTGCTCATCACCCTGGCCGTGGCGGGGTCGCTGCCACCGCCTTGTCCCCATGGGTCGCCCTGGCCGTCGTCGGCGTTCTCGTGGTCGTCGTGGCCTCCTACCGGCAGACCGTCCGCCTACCCGTCCGGCGGTGGCGACTACGAGGTGGTCTCAGCCAACCTCGGCTCCCACGCCGGCCTCCTGGTGGCCTCGGCCCTGCTGAGCGACTACGTCCTGACCGTCGCGGTCTCCGTGTCCTCAGGCACCTCCTACCTCGCGGCCCTGCCGGCCCTGGCCCCGTACAAGGTGGAGATCTCCGTCGCCGTCGTCACCGTCCTGGCGGTGCTCCAACCTGCGCAGCTCGCGCGAGGTCGACCCGGGCCTTCGCCATTCCCACCTACCTGTACATGGGCGTCATCGGCATCATGGCTGTCGTCGGCCTCATCCGGGAGCTGACCGGGACGCTCGGACGAGGCCGGGTCCGCCGGGCTCGACGTCGTGACCCACGCCGGCTGGGAGCAGGGCCTGACCGGCCTGGCCGGAGGCTTCCTGGTCCTGCGGGCCTTCTCCTCCCGGGCTGCGCGCCTGACCGGTGTGGAGGCGATCTCCAACGGCGTCCCCAGCTTCCAGCGCCCCAAGTCCCGCAACGCCGCCACCACGTTGCTGCTCCTGGGCAGCATCGCAGCCCTCATGCTCATGCAGGCGTCATCCACCTGGCCCGGCGCCGTCGGCGTGCGCATGGTGGAGACCCGGCCCATCAGCTCCTGCGCAACGGCGTCCCGGTCGGAGCACCTACCACCAGGACCCCGCTATCGGACAGATCGCCGCCACCGTCTTCTCCGGCTTCCGGCCGATGTTCTACCTGGTCGCCGCCGTCACCGGGCTCATCCTGGTCCTGGCCGCCAACACCGCCTTCAACGGATTCCCGGTCCTGGCCAGTGTCCTGGCCCGTGACAGATTCCTTCCCGTCAGCTCTCCCAGCGCGGCGACCGCCTGGCCTTCTCCAACGGCATCATCGTCCTGTGGCTGGGGCCGTGGCCTTCCTCATCGGCTTCGAAGGCCACGACCCGCCTCATCCAGCTCTACATCGTGGGCGTCTTCATCTCCTTCTCCTCTCCCAGGGTGGGCATGGTGCGCCACTGGACGCGTGAGCTCACCATCGCCACCGAGGCCAGGGCCCGCTCGCGCATGCACCGCGCCCGCATCATCAACGCCATCGGGTGCTGGGCACCGGAACGGTCCTGGTCATCGTCCTGCTCACCAAGCTCACTCAGGGCGCCTGGATCACTGACGATCATGGCAGCTGCTCTGCCTGGTGATGAACCGGATCGCCGCCACTACCGGCGGGTCAGCGGAGTGGCCATCTCCGACCTCCCGACGCCCGCGTCCTACCGGCCCACGTCCACGCCATCGTCCTGGCCTCACGCCTCCACCAGCCGACGCTGCGGGCCTGACCTACGCACGTCGAGCCCACCCGACCGCGCTGGGCGCTGACGGTCGGACACCGGCGACAGTGGCGCCGAACGTCTCCTGGACGCTGGGAGGAGGCCGATATCGCTGGTGCCGCTGACGGTTCTGGACTCGCCCTACCGAGACATCACCGCCCGGTCATCAACTACGTGCGCTCGGTGCGCCGAGTCCCCAGGACCTCGTGGTCGTCTTCCTGCCCGAGTACATCGTGCGCCGCTGGTGGGGACAGATCCTCCACAACCAGACCGCCACCGCCTGAAGACCGTCCTGCTGTTCACCCGCGTCGTCGTCGCCTCCATGCCCTGGCAGCTGGGACTGCCCGGCCAGCGGCATTTCCACCATGGCGTGCGCGCTCGCACCGCTGAGGGCATCATCGACGCCGACGTCGCCATGCGCCGTCACGTCGACAGCCACCCTCAGTCACCTCAACAGCTCGGCACCGGTGACGTCGGTGCAGACCACCAGGAGAACCAGATGACCCCCGCAGCCCGGCCGGCCCGACGATCGGCCCGATCCCAGCCGCGGGCGTCCCCGTAACTCACCCCTGGCCGTCAGGGGCGCCGGCGCACGGCAGGGCACTGCGTGGCCCGGCCCGTGGACGACCCGGATGGCCGCGTCATCTTCGTGCGCCACGCCCTGCCCGGTGAGACGGTGCGGGCCCGGCTGACCGGATGACCTCGCGGACCTGGCGGGCCGACGCCGTCGAGGTCCTCAGGCACTCCCAGACCGCGTCGAGTCCGTCTGGCCCGGGCCGGCCCCGCAGGCGTGGGCGGGGAGGCTCGCCCACGTCGCCCTGGACGCCCAGCGCACCTGGAAGCGCTGGGTCCTGGCCGACTGCCTGCGCCGGATCGGCGGGCAGGGAGGTGGCCGACGCCGTCGCCTCCCTGCCCGAGGCCTCCGCAGGGCAGCCGTGCCGATCGAGCCCATGCCCACCGATGCCGCTGCCCAGGCCTCCACCAGCGCCCGCAGGCGCCGCTCGCCAGTACCGCCACCCCGTACCCGCGTGAGCCTGACGGTCAACGACGACGGCGAGGCCCGGCATGCCTTCCGCTCGGGGACGGTCCTTCCCTGCGCCGCCTGCCCCTGGCCGTGCCGCCATCACCGAGATCGGCCTGCTGGAGCGCTCCCGCTGGCGCGCCCACTACCGGCCCGGCATGCGCATCGAGGCCATCGCCCCCAGCGGCGGCGAGCCGTGGTCCTGCTCGACGACCGGCTTCTGACTGCTCATGCGCGCAGCACCGGGCGCGCCGCGTCCAGGAGATCGTTGATCGCCTCGGCCCTGGAGCCTGGGGAGCTGACCTACTCCGTCACGCCGGGGGCTTCTGGCAGGATCCCTATGTCGATGCCCCTAGGGGTCCTGGTCGAACGCGTCGTGCGCGCCGCCCTGGGGAGAACCTCAGACGGGCCGCGGGCAGTCGCGTCCTGGAGCTCTACTCGGGGGCCGGTCTGTTCACTCTGCCGTTGGCCGCCCTCGTGGGCGGCGGCGGACAGGTCCTCTCTCTGGAGGGCAGTGAGCAGGCCGTCCGCGACGCCCGCCGCACCCTGCACGAGCATCCCGGCGCCCGCCTGGCTGCCGGACGTGTGAGCGCCCGCTCGGTGCGCGAGCTCGCCGTCTCCTTCGCCGCAGGCCGCCCCGACGTCGTCGTCTCGACCCGCCGCGCCAGGGGTGCCGGTCGCGAGATCGTGAGGCCGTCGCCGCCCTCGGGGAGCCGAGCGGATCGTCCTGGTGGCCTGTGACCCGGCGGCCTGGCTAGGGGACCTGGGAACCCTTCTGCGGGCCGGCTGCGCCTGGGTGCCATGAGCGCGCTGGACATGTTCCCGCACACTCACCACTTCGAGACGATCGCGGTGCTTGACAGATCCTGAGCCAATCGATGGCAATGGTGATGGGCCCCAGTCCGTGAAGGACTGGGGCCCATCTCATCTCCGGGAAGGAGCCTAGTCAGCTGACGATCGGTCACGATGCGCGACGACGGACTGCCAGGATCACATATCCCGTCACCAGGAATACGGCCATGGCTGCGATGACTGGCACGGCGTTGGAGCCGGTGCTCGCCAGGGTTGCTGCCGCTGTTGCTTGGTGGCGTGCTGGCCAGTGCCGGGCGCGGGGACCTCGGTGGGAGTGGGCGTCGGCGCGGGGACCTCGGTGGGGGGTCGGCGTCGGCGTGGGCTCCTCGGTGGGGGTCGGCGTCGGCGTGGGCTCCTCGGTGGGGTCGGCGTCGGCGTGGGCTCCTCGGTGGGGGTCGGCGTCGGCGTGGGCTCCTCGGTGGGGTCGGCGTCGGCGTGGGCTCCTCGGTGGGGAGTGGGCGTCGGCGTGGGCTCCTCGGTGGGGTCGGCGTCGGCGTGGGCTCCTCGGTGGGGTCGGCGTCGGCGTGGGCTCCTCGGTGGGGTGGGCGTCGGCGTGGGCTCCTCGGTGGGGTCGGCGCATCGGCGTGGGCTCCTCGGTGGGAGTGGGCGTCGGCGTGGGCTCCTCGGTGGGGGTCGGCGTCGGCGTGGGCTTCGGGACCTCCGTGTAGGTGTTGGTCACCGTGACAAAGGGGTGGCGCTGGCAGCGCCCTCTTGATCGTGAAGGCTCCGTTGTCGATCTTGGTGTCGACCGTGTAGCCCTCGCGCTCAGCGCCGCCGTCAACCTGCTTCTCCTTCTCGGTGACCTCGCAGTTGGTACCTACCGGTACGGACGGGCCGTCGACGGGCGTGCCGTCGCCCTTCGTCGAGGGTTCCTCGGGCCGTTCTCACACGTGTGAGGCGATCTGGAAGAGTCTCCCTGGAGAGGCCTCCTTGTTGCTTCCCTCGACCTTCTTCACGACGGAGAAGGAACCGGTCTTCTGAATGACCTCGTTGTACAGGCCCACAGCCTGCACGGAGGAATCGACCGCGAACGTCGCGGTCTCCTGCGTCTCAGTACCGTTGACGGAGAAGGTCTTGCCTCCCAGCCGAGGGCCCAGGAAGGAGCCGCTGCGGACGTGTCCTCCGTCAGCGTGATCTTGGTTCCTTGGGGAACTCGCGCAGGGTGTCCCTGGCCTGCTGCTGGCCCCGCAGCCACCTCAACGGTGTAGGGGTTTCGACGCCCAGCTTGTTGGCCCAGCTCGGGTAGTCGGTCTCGGTCGTGCCGTTGGGGAGCTCGTGAGCGACGTTCACGCGGATCTTGGTGTCCGCAGGGACGTCGTTCTGGTGACGCCGGTGACGTACTTCTTGACCCCGAAGGATCCGAAGCCCTAAGGTCAGCTGCACGTCGTGAGGAGATCGGGTCCTTGTAGGCCATCTGTGCGGACACCGTGGTGTTCTTACCGCCGTTCAGGGTGGCGCTGTTGGAGTAGACCTTGCCTGGGACGATCTTGCCGCCCTCGGCCAGGGACTGGTAGACGATCTCGTAGTTCGCGTTCTTGGCGAAGTTGCCGTCTGTACGGGACAGGGTGATGGACGCAGTGGTCCCGTCGGCGCCGATGGTCGGCTTCAGGGTGAACTTTCCGTGGTCGGTGTTCATGGCTGTGCCATCGGCCTTGGCGACGTCGAAGTAACCGTCGGCGCCACCGCCGAACTCCTCAGGGTTGACCCGCACGTACCAGGAGCCGAGATCCGGGTTGAGCTTCTGCCCGCCCCCGGAGACGTCGTTGAAGGTGACGGTGTTGACGCTACCCGCCTCCACTCCCAGGTGGTTGGCGATGGTCGTACCACTGAACTGGATGTGCCAGGTCAGGCTGCTGGACTCGCGCTTGAGGGAGTTGGCGTACTTGCCAAGGTCCTTCTCAACCCATGCGATAGGGAGAATCCGCTCGTTGTTGGGGTGGAAGACCTCGACCTCGGTGCCGTTGGCGTCGAGGTGGTCTTGTTGTCCTGGGTCACCTTCTGGGCCACGATCATCTGGTTGCCCTGAGCCCCTTGAGCTCGGTGGCGGCGCTGATCGCGGCGTTGAAGGTGCAGGTGAGGGTCTCGGTGGTCGTGACGCAGTCACCACCTTGGTGCCGTTCCCGAGAACAAGATCGTCGTGTCGACCGATCTCGCGGTACCGGTACTCCGCCGGAAGGCCGATGCTGAAGGACTCGTCCGGCTGCGGATTGGCGGTAGAGGCGTCCCAGGCGAACTTCATGCGAACCGGGTCCTCGAGGTGCGCGGGCTTGCCCGGAAACTCCGTTCCGTCCTTGTCCGCGAGGATGAGAGGACTGAAGGAAACCTTCACCCCTGCATTCTGGTTCGCGCTCGCACGAGGTGCCACCAGCGCGACAAAGCTACCCAGTGCGACCAGCAGTACGCAGGCGAGCAGAGTCGCTACATGCTTGCGACGCACGGAGAGGTGCTGTAAGTGCATTCGTTATCTCCATCTTCATGGGGTGACATTCCTGGATTGTGGGGAAGTACAGGAATTCGTCGGGATACTATGGCGCTGACCCTAATGCGGGGAGTGCAATTTTACGTTTTGTAACCATTGCGTTGCCGTATTGGTATATTTGCTGATCGGATGCTTGAGTGACGCAGTATTCTCAGGCCCGTGCGGCCACCTGTAGGGTTTCGGTCGCCGGGGAGATGTCTCCATAGACCGCGGTACGGTTCTGCGTTCATCGTGACGCCATGAGTTCCATGGTGGTGAGTCGTCGTGCGCTTGCGGGGCTGGTTGCGCTCGGCGGTGCCGGCGTGGTGCTCCGTCGGGATGGTGGTGGCGCCTGTCCTCGGCCGGGGCGGGATCCGGGGTTGAGACCAGGATTCGCAATGATCGTGATGACGTGGACGGTCGTCTGTGGGGAGACGGTGACGGCGGCGGGCTGGCGGACGGACACGGGGCTGCGGTTCACCGGTTCCTTGAGCGGGGACTATCTCGACTACGACGGTCCTGAGGGGCTCAGTTCGTCCCGCCAGGATTTTCGCGGAGATGCCCAAGCTGGTGCATGAGGATGACGACTGTGTGGTGGTTCAGGCGGGGGCTGGGGTGTGTGCGCTTGAGCGTGCTGATGGGCGGGTGCGTTGGTCGGTGGCGTTGGAGGCTCCTCAGGGGTGGTGGCCGGGGCGTGTCGCGTGGATTGGTGTGGACCAATGCGGGTGCTGTGGATCTGGGGACCGGTGAGGTGAGGGGTGCCGAGGCGGTGTCCCGGGCGGTCAACCTGGTGGCCGGTGAGGGCGTCGTCGTGACCGTCGTGCCCGGCTACGGCGACAGGAGTGAGCTCTGTCTGCCTGGAGTCCCGTGGCTGCTCGGAGAGGTGGTGCACGAGGATCGACGACCCGGGTGCGGCGTCACTGGCTCGACCACGAGGACAATGAGGTCTCCATCGGGCTGTCGGACCGCTACGACCTGGACAGCGGTGCGTACAACCTGGTGCTGGTGGACTTCCGTCGCATCGGGCCCCGGGAGGGGGTCTTCGTCGTCGTCGACGCCGAGGCCGGCAGGAGGGTGCGGGTGGTGGTCGACGACGACGGGACGGCGGTCGCGGTCGTGCGTTCGCGCCGCAGGAGAGACTGAACGACGCGGGCTACCGGGAGCAGGCACCTCGGGCGAGGAGCTGTGGTCGGTTCCGTTGGAGGCCCGCCCGGGCGCGGTCGTGGCCATTGACTCCGCCCTGGGAGAGCAGGGGTCCTCCTTCTGGGTCATGGACCTGGACGATTCCGGTGCGCTGCACCTGGCGCACTGGCAGCCCGGCCCTGCGTGAGCGCGGGCCCCGGCCGGCGATAGGTGCGGGTGACCGCACGTTAATCGGCTCCGCCTCGCGGTGGGCTCCGGCGCGATCGGTACCCTGCCAGGGATCCTTCAGGCCCTGCGGCATGTTGACGCGGGATGACGGAGCGTCGTCAGCGTGTGTCGCGGCCTGATCGGGCAGACCGGCTCCCGCACCCCGCGGGCTCGGCGGCCCGCCCCTTGTGCAGAACAGGAACGACGTTGACAAGCCTCGACACCTTCCACTCCCGCTCCAGCCTCGACGTGGACGGCCGCGGTTACGAGATCTACCGCCTCGACGCCGTCCCCGGCCTGGAGCGCCTGCCCTACAGCCTCAAGGTGCTGGCCGAGAACCTGCTGCGCACCGAGGACGGCGCCAACATCACCGCCGATCACGTGCGCGCCCTGGCCGCCTGGGACCCGCCGCCGAGCCCGGACACGGAGATCCAGTTCACCCGGCCCGCGTCGTCATGCAGGACTTCACCGGGCGTGCCTGCATCGTCGACCCTCGCCACCATGCGTGAGGCGGTCGCCGACCTCGGTGGCGACCCCGAGGTCATCAACCCCTCAACCCGGCGGAGATGGTCATCGACCACTCCGTCCAGATCGACTCCTTCGGCCTGCCCGGCTCCTGGAGCGCAACAAGGAGCGCGAGTACGAGCGCAACGCCGAGCGCTACCAGTTCCTGCGCTGGGGTACAGGGGGCGCTGTCCAACTTCCGCGTCGTCCCCTCCGGGCACCGGCATCGTCCACCAGGTCAACATCGAGTACCTGGCCCGCATCGTCTTCACCCACGAGGGCCGACGGCGTCACCCAGGCCTACCCCAGACACCTGCGTGGGCACTCGACTCCCACACCACCATGGTCAACGGCCTGGGCGTCCTGGGCTGGGGCGTGGGCGGCATCGAGGCCGAGGCCGCCATGCTGGGCCAGCCCGTCTCCATGCTCATCCCCAAGGTCGTGGGCTTCAAGCTCTCCGGCGCCATCCCGCCGGCGCCACCGCCACCGACGTGGTGCTGACCATCACCGAGATGCTGCGCGCTCACGGGGTGGTGGGCAAGTTCGTCGAGTTCTACGGCGAGGGCGTCGCCGAGTGCCGCTGGCCAACCGCGCCACCATCGGCAACATGAGGCCCCGAGTTCGGCTCCACCGCCGCGATCTTCCCGATCGATGAGGGTCACCCTGGACTACCTGCGCCTGACCGGCCGCTCCGAGGAGCGCGTGCGCCTCGTGGAGCCTACACCAAGGCCCAGGGCATGTGGCACGACCCGGCCCGCGAGCCCGTCTACTCCGAGTACCTCGAGCTGGACCTGTCCACCGTGGTGCCCTCGATCGCCGGCCCCAAGCGCCCCCAGGACCGCATCGTCCTGTCGGGAGGGCCAAGGAGTCCTTCCAGGAGGTCCTGCCCACCTACGCCTCCCAGCCCTCCAAAGCCGACGCCGGTGACCCTGGCCGACGGCACCGCCACCGAGCTGGACCACGGGCACGTCGCCATCGCCTCCGATCACCTCGTGCACCAACACCTCCAACCCCTCGGTGATGATGGCCGCCGGCCTGCTGGCACGCAACGCCGTGGCCCGGGGCCTGCGCTCAAGCCCTGGGTGAAGACCTCCACCGCCCCCGGCAGCCAGGTCGTCACCGACTACTACGAGAAGGCCGGGCTGTGGCCCGCCCTCAACGAGCTGGGCTTCAACGTCGTCGGCTACGGCTGCGCCACCGCCATCGGCAACTCCGGGCCCTGCCGGCCGAGGTCTCCCAGGCGGTCAACGACGCCGACCTCGCCGTGGTCTCGGTGCTCTCGGGCAACCGCAACTTCGAGGGCGCATCAACCCCGACGTCAAGATGAACTACCTGGCCTCCCCGCCGCTGGTCATCGCCTACGCCCTGGCCGGGACCATGGACATCGACTTCGCCACCGAGCCGCTGGGCCAGGACCCCGAGGGCCGCGATGTCTTCCTGTCCGACATCTGGCCCGGACCCCACCGAGGTCCAGGCCGTCATCGACGCCACCATCGACCGCGAGATGTACACGCGCGACTACGCCGACGTCTTCGCCGGTGACGAGCGCTGGCAGGGCCTGGACACCTCCCGAGGGGACACCTTCGCCTGGGACGAGGAGTCCACCTACGTGCGCAAGGGCCCCCTTCTTCGAGGGGTCTGACCATGGAGCTCACCCCGGTCACCGACATCGAGGGCGCCCGGGTGCTCGCGCTGCTGGGCGACTCGGTGACCACCGACCACATCTCCCCGGCCGGTGCCATCAAGGCCGACTCCCCGGCCGGCCGCTACCTGGCCGAGCACGGCGTGGCCCGCGCGGACTTCAACTCCTACGGATCGCGCCGCGGCAACCACGAGGTCATGATCCGCGGCACCTTCGCCAACATCCGCCTGCGCAACCGGCTGCTCGACGGCGTCGAGAGGAGGCTCACCCGCAACGCTTCCTCACCGGCGAGCAGGAGTCGATCTTCGACGCCTCCCAGGCCTACCAGGCCGCCGGCATCCCGCTGGTGGTCCTGGGCGGTAGGAGTACGGCTCGGGATCCTCACGCGACTGGGCGGCCAAGGGCACGGCCCTGCTGGGCGTCAAGGCCGTCATCGCCGAGTCCTGAGCGCATCCACCGCTCCAACCTCATCGGCATGGGCGTGGTGCCCCTCCAGTTCCCGGCCGGACAGAGCGCCGAGTCGCTCGGCCTGGACGGCACCGAGATCTTCTCCATCACGGGCCCTGACGGCGCTCAACGAGGGCACCACCCGCGCACCGTCGCGGTCAAGGCGCAGAGGGCCGACGGCTCGGTCATTTCCTTCGACGCCGTCGTGCGCATCGACACCCCCGGCGAGGCCGACTACTTCCGCCACGGCGGTATCCTGCAGTACGTGCTGCGCCAGCTCGCGAGTTCTTGAGAGCTGGTGCGCTGAAGGCGCGGGGCGATCGCGGATCGGCGATCGCCCCGCGCTTCGGTTGATGGGCACTGTGGGGAGAGCTCTCGTTGGTCTACGAGCAGGTCTGCAAAGGAGGCTGCTTGCCCTCCAGGTGTGAATGTCAGTAACTTTATGGCTATGAGTATTAGCTAACTGGGGTGCCGGGCGGCACCATCGCCTACGAGTTGCATGAGCCTGTCGGTGCAGGTGTCGGATCGGCTGCAGTGAGCCGGCCGCTCGTCGTCTGCTCGCCGGCCATGGGGGACGTGCGGGATGTCTACGCACCGCTGACGCAGTCCCTGAACGAGGCGGGCTTCCGCGTTGTCACTGCGGACCTGCGCGGCCACGGGGACAGCTCGGCAACCTTCACCGCCTATGGAGACGAGGCCACAGCATCCGACCTCATTGCCCTGATCGAGGGCTCTCGACGCCGGCTCCGCCGTCGTCGTGGGAGCCTCCATGTCCGGGCCGCTGCGGTGATCGCCGCCGGGACGCCGCCCCTGACCTGGTGTGCGGGCTCGTCCTCGTCTGCCCCTTTCTGCGTGGGCCGCAGAGTCGAGTCAAGACACTCGTGCAGCGCACCATGCTCGGATGCGCTGATGCGCCCTTGAGGGTCCTTCTGTGTGGAACAGCTACTCGGCCGGGTTGTGGCGGGACTGCCTGACGCTCGGCAGCGAGCCGCGAGCCTGGTGGGACCTGCTGCGCCGCCCGGGGGCGCTGGCGCGCCTTCTGGGCCACGACTCGTACCGACCACCGCGTCGTCACCCCCGTGGCTGGACAAGGTGGACTGTCCCGTCCCTCGTGGTCATGGGACAGAAGGATCCCGACTGGAAGGACCCCGTGGCCGAGGCCTGCCTGGGTGGCTCGTGCCGTTGGCGAGGGGTGGGAGAGGTCGTGATGGTTCCCGACGCGGGGCATGCCCCCGATGCTGGAACGTTCCGACGTCGTCGGGCCGCGTGTGGTCGACTTCGCTCCGGCGTGATCGTCGCGGGCAACGCCGGGGCGAGGACGGCGGGGAGAGATGAGGAGGACGGGAGATGCCCAGAGCAGGGACTGAGCGCCGAAGCGCGTGGTGGAGCGGGCGGCGCAGATCGTTGACGAGCACGTCTTGAGGCGCTGTCCCTGAGTCGTCTGGCCGCCGACCTCGGGGGTCGCGCCGCCGAGCCTGTACAAGCACGTCTGCCGGGGCATGGGATGACCTGGTTCGGGGGTCTCCGTGCGGGCGGTGGAAGAGCTCGCCGACCGCCTGGCGGCCTCCGTCATGGGGCTGGCCGGACGTGACGCCCTGCGATGCCCTTGCCGAGGCCTACCGATGGCTTTTTGCACACGAGCACCCCGGGCTCTATCCGATGACCCAGGTCCCCGTCGGAGGCTCGGGACGGGGAGTCTGAGCCCGCTACGTTCATCCGCGGCTCGACGCACGGTTGACATCGTCGCCGCGGCGCTGGCCGGCTACCGCATCCCCGACGAGCGGATCATCGATGCTGTGCGAATGACCCGGGCGTCACTCCATGGCTTTCGTGGATATCGAGGTCCACGGGGGCTTTCGCCATGGACGCACCATTGACGTGAGTTTTCGCCACGCTCGTCGACTCCCTGGATGCGGCCCTGGTTGCTCTAGGCGGCTAGGGAGGGGCGGTCCAGCGTATCAGTGAGGGCGAAAGGATAAGTCGCCTCAATGACCGGTTGGGAGGGTGACGGCTGCGTGAGGCTTCCCGGAGCGATGGTCGGTGATCCGCTGAGGACTCCGCAGACGCTCTGGAATAGGGCCCCTCGCTCTCCCGTTGCCCTGGCGTTCAGATCATGCCGAGCGGCAACCGCCGAAGGAGATGCGCACCCATGTCCCAGTCCACCGTCAACAGCGGACTCGACCAGCCAGGCAGACGTCCCGGTCGAGGATGTCGACCTGCTCGTCGTCGGAGGGGGAAGGCCGGCAAG
>BNJV01002646.1_pt1 | contig 49230 bp, 68 predicted proteins | sample 8540591 | NCBI WGS metagenome assembly BNJV01 (sample SAMD00202457, study PRJDB9452) | human saliva metagenome | host: Homo sapiens | reverse complement strand
CCGTGACAAAGTAACAGACTTCCATTTGGATAATCTGGATGCTAAACACCTAGAAGCTGACATGGAAGATGGTGTTTTGGTCATTCGTGAAAAAGCCTAAATCAAGATTTTGAAAATAAAAAAAGGAACCAGTTCAAAAGCTGGTTTCTTTTTATTATTAGATGACATGACGTTCAAAGGCATCGTCTGAGATTCCTTGTTGGAGAATTAATTTTGCCCATTCCTTAGCTGAAAATAAGCTGTGATCCTTGTAGTTGCCACAAGATTCAATGGTAGTCCCTGGGACATCTTCCCAAGTTGTTGTTTCAGCGATTTCCTTCAGTGAATCTTTGATGACAGCTGCGATTTCAGCGCTAGAATGACGTCCCCACATAATCATATGGAACCCTGTACGACAACCAAATGGGGAACAATCAATCATACCATCAATGCGAGTACGGATGAGCTTAGCCAAGAGGTGCTCAATCGTATGGAGGCCAGCAGTAGGGATAGAGTCCTCATTTGGTTGAACCAAGCGGATATCAAAGTTAGAAATGATATCTCCCTTAGGACCTGTTTCTTCTCCGATTAAACGGACATACGGTGCTTTAACAATGGTGTGATCAAGTTCAAAACTTTCAACAATAACTTCTTTTGACATGGTATTTCCTTTCAACTTTCTTCTTTCATTATATCATAAAAGATATGGTTTGATAAATGTCAATGATAGAAACTTTTTCATAAAAGATGTTTTCATGAAAAAGTTAGAAACTATAGGAAGAAAATATTTTTCAAATCAATTTGAAAAAAATTCTGAAAAATTGTATTGACACTTGGCTAAAAAGGGATTATAATGTATAAAAAGTCATAAAGGAGTTTATTATGAAATTTTCAAAAGTAATGGCCCTAGCAGGGGTGACTCTGTTAGCGTCAGGTGTTTTGGCAGCTTGTTCAGGTTCAGGCTCTAGTGCAAAAGGTGAGAAAAACTTTTTCTTACATGTATGAAACCGACCCAGACAACCTCAACTATTTGACAACTGGTAAAGCAGCAACTGCTAATATCACTAGTAACGTCATTGACGGTTTGATGGAAAATGACCGCTACGGAAACTTTGTGCCATCAATGGCAGAAGATTGGTCTGTATCTCAAGATGGTTTGACTTACACTTACACAATCCGTAAAGATGCTAAATGGTATACTTCTGAAGGTGAAGAGTACGCAGCTGTGAAAGCTCAAGACTTTGTAACAGGTCTTAAATATGCAGCTGACAATAAATCAGAAGCACTTTATCTCGTTCAAGATTCTATTAAGGGTCTTGATGCATATGTGAAAGGTGAAGTTAAAGACTTTTCTGAAGTTGGAATCAAGGCAATTGATGATCAGACAGTTCAATACACTTTGAACAAACCTGAAAGCTTCTGGAACTCTAAAACAACTATGGGTGTTCTTGCACCGGTCAATGAAGAATTCCTTACTTCACAAGGAAGTGACTTTTGCCAAAGCAACTGATCCAAGTAGTATCCTTTATAACGGTCCGTACTTGTTGAAATCATTGGTAGCTAAATCTTCAGTAGAATTTGAAAAAAATCCAAACTACTGGGATAAGGACAATGTTCATATTGATAAAGTAAAACTATCATTCTGGGATGGTCAAGATACAAAGCAAACCTGCAGAAACCTTTAAGTCTGGTGGTTTCTCAACGGCTCGTCTATTCCCAACAAGTGCAGGTTATCCTGAAACTGAAAAAAAGAGTTTAAAGACAATATCGTTTATACACCACAAGATTCTTCAACTTTACTTAGTTGGGTACCAAATATTGATCGTCAGTCTTATAAATATACTTCTAAGACTACAGATGAACAAAAGACATCAACTAAAAAAGCTCTCCTTAAACAAAGACTTCCGTCAATCGATTGCCTTTCGGTATTGATAGAAACAGCCTATACTTCTCAAATCAATGGAGAAAGTGGAGCAACAAAACTTCTTCGTAACTTGTTCGTACCACCAACATTTGTTCAAGCAGATGGTAAAAAAACTTTGGTGAATTAGTTAAGGAAAAAAATTGGTGACCTATGGTGACGAGTGGAAAGATGTTAACCTAGACGATGCTCAAGACGGTCTTTACAGTCCAGAAAAAAAGCAAAAGCAGAATTTGCTAAAAGCTAAGACAGCTCTCCAAGCAGAAGGTGTTCAATTCCCAATTCACTTGGATATGCCGGTTGACCAAACAAGTACTACAAAAGTACAACGTGTTCAATCATTGAAACAATCACTTGAAGCAACATTAGGAACTGATAACGTAGTCGTTGATATCCAACAACTTCCAAAAAGATGAAGTTCTCAATGTCACTTACTTTGCAGAATCAGCTGCTGGGGAAGATTGGGATCTTTCAGATAACGTTGGTTGGACTCCAGACTTTGCAGACCCATCTACTTACCTTGATATCATCAAACCATCAGTCGGTGAAAACACTAAAACTTACCTAGGATTTGATGCAGGAACAAATAATGCTGCTGCCAAACAAGTTGGTTTGGAAGACTACGAAAAGATGGTTGTTGAAGCTGGAAATGAAAACACTGACGTTTCAAAACGTTATGACAAATATGCTGCAGCTCAAGCTTGGTTGACAGATAGCGCTTTGATTATTCCAACATCTTCTCAAACTGGACGTCCAATGTTGTCTAAGATGGTACCATTTACGCTTCCATTTGCTTACTCAGGTAACAAGGGAACAACTGAACCTCTCTTGTACAAATACCTTGAACTTCAAGATAAACCAGTAACTGCTGATGAATATCAAAAAGCTCAAGATAAATGGAAGAAAGAAAAAGAAGAATCCAATAAAAAAGCGCAAGAAGATCTTGCAAAACCATGTAAAATAAAAGAAAGTGGAGTTAGTGATTAACTCCACCTTTTTAAATACAAAAAAACCTAGGAATAGTTTCCTAGGTTTTTTGATTATTGTTGTCCTCGAGGATTTTGATTTTGTCGAGGATTTTGTTGAGGAGGTTGATTCGTATTTGGTATCGAAGGATTTTGGGTGGTATTAGAGTTAGTAGCTTCAGTGACAGAGGTTTGGTTTTCTGTTGTTGCGTTTGAAATTTCTGTAATAGGCTGTTGAGGAGTTTGAGTTATCCAATTATTACGTGCACCATTCTTAAAGATGTAATCTCCACTTCTATAGAGTCCTTCTGGCATGGTCCAATCACCGGGATGGTCATCCTCTGCTAGATATTGCATCATAGAACGATAGATGCTAGTGGCAACAGTAAAGCCATCACCAACGATTGGAGTAAGGCGGTTTGAGTAACCGGTCCAGACTGCCATTGAATATTTACGGGTATAACCAACAAACATTTCATCCGGAGCAACATATTGACTTGTTTTAATGTGGTTTTCAATCTCTTCATCAGTGTAGTTTGATGTACCAGTTTTACCTGCTTGTAGAAGCCATGAAATATAAGCGTCTCGACCTGAACCAGAGTATAATACTGTTTTCATCATTTCTGTCATCATATAGGCGGTTGTTTCTTTCATAGCACGAGTACCTTGATCAGAAAACTCTTTTGAACTACCGTCGCTAAAGACAATTTTATTGATATACATTGGTTTGTGATAGATACCACCGTTAGCAAATGCAGCATAGGCGGCAGCCATTTTTTCACTACTTGCACCGTACTGTTTACCTGATTCAGTCGTATTACTTGAAATTGCGTTTGCATATACCATGGTTGGATAATCAATGCCAAGTCCGTTTAAGAATTTTTTGGCTTTATCGAGTCCAACTCTATCGAGAGTTTCAACTGCTGGTACGTTACGAGATTGTTGGATAGCAGTTTGAAGAGTGATGTTACCATAATAGCCACGATCCCAGTTGTAGACTGGAGTGCTGGTGCCTGGGAAGTTATATGGTACATCCTTGAGCATGTAGGCAGTAGAGTCATAAATGTCATACTCTAATGCGGGGGCATAGTCTGTGATTGGTTTCATGGTAGAACCCCAGTCACGGTTAGTTTCAACAGCTTGGTTAATACCGAAAGATACGTTACTAGCTTGGTGGCGAGAGCCGAGTTGAGCAATAACCTTACCATTTGATACATCAATAATAGTAGAAGCTGCTTGGATTTCATCATCTGGATAGTTTACATATTCATCCGTGTTGTATACATCCCAAAGTCGTTTTTGAACGTCTTGGTCTACGTTAGTGTAGACATCCATTCCAGTAGTTAAAAGGTTGTAGCCTGTCTCTGTTTCAACTTGTTCAATCACTTCTTTGAGGTAATTGTCTAAATATGGAGGGTAGCTGTTGCTTCCTTTGAGACTTTGTAAACCATCAGTGATTGGTGTGTTGATAGCTGTTTCATATTGCTCAGCTGTTAAATAGCCTTGCTTTTGCATCTCTGATAGGACTAGATTACGACGTTCTGTTGCTTCTTCTGGATGAGAATAAGGATCGTATTGGTTAGGTGCCTGTGGCATTCCGGCTAGAAGAGCAAGTTGTGGAATTGATAGGTCTTTTAAATCTTTACCATAGTAACTTTGAGCTGCAGTTTGCATACCATAGTTACCATTTGACATGTATACCTTATTGATGTAATATGTCAAAATTTCTTGTTTGGTTGCAGTTCTTTCTAACTGAATAGCTAGCCAAGCTTCTTGGGCTTTACGTGAGATTGTTTGGTCTGACGAAGAAGTTGAAAAGTAAGTTAATTTTATCAACTGTTGAGTCAAGGTTGAACCACCTTGGAGGCCACCTCTACTAGTTAAGTTTCGCAGGAAAGCTCCAGCTATTCGAATGCTATCGATTCCTCTATGGTTAAAAAAACGGTGATCCTCGATAGAGACAATTGCATTGACCAATTCAATTGGAACTTCATTGCTTTGAGCATTGACACGACGCTCGGCTCCTAAGTCAGCAATTAATTCGTTTTTACTGTCGTAAATTTTACTTGAAGTTGTGGCGACAAGTTTGCTTTCAGAAAGTTCTGGTGCTTTAGATACATAGTAGAAGAAGACACTTCCACCAATCAATATTGCAGCAATAAAGGCTGCTAAAAATCCAATTCCTAGATATTTAGCAATGCGCCAGATAAGTTGTTTGTTCATATTGTTTTACCACCTAGTAAATGTTGTTTGACGATATCGAGATAAGGTATTTGAGGGAAGGCTTGTTGTTCAATCACATAACCATGCTCTCGAATATAATCAAGCGGCATTGACTTTTTCCCCATATCCTGATGATAAAAACGGATGAGGTCAAGTGCCGGTAATAAATATGTTTCCTGATAAGAAGAAAAATGGATTAGGACGAAGCAAATCCCTTTTTGTTCAAGAACCTGTTCCATATGCTGTATCTGATGAGAATGGAAGTTCTTCATCGGGAAAGCATTCTTTTGTCTGGTTTCCTTTGCTTCGAAATCAATGTAAAATCCTTCATAAACACCCGAGTAGTCAGTAGTTGAAGCTTGTCTAAAATAGGCTTCGACAATTTTAGCGCGACTCCGTTGAGGGTAGTCGACCCGAACAATCTGAACTGGGGTTGGCTTTTTGTGAATGACTGCTATTCCATGTGATAGATAGTAGTCATTTGTAGCATTAATCATCTTTTCAAAGCTCATACCTCGATTTGCGAAATTTTTAGTTTGAGGTAGAGAAGTTTTGCTTGGTTTAGATGAAAGTTTATGTGGATAGTTGACCATAGTCCTCCTTATTGGTACAATAACATCACTCTATTATACCACAAAGGTCAACAGAAAGGGTGAAAAAATGCAAACAGCCTTGGTTTTGGGATACTCAGCTTTTGATTTGGGATTATTTAATGAGAAGGATGCTCGTTTAAAAATTATCAAAAAAGCTATTCGTAGAGATTTGGAAAGAATGGTTGAAGAAGGCTTGAAATGGCTCGTTTTTACGGGTTCTCTTGGTTTTGAACACTGGGTCTTAGAAGTAGCTAGAGATATGAAAGAAGACTATGGATTTCAACTAGCGACTATTTTTGACTTTGAGACACATGGTTCGAATTGGAATGAAGCTAATCAGATCAAATTGAGTGATTTTAAACAGGTCGATTTTATCAAGTACGCCTATCCGGATTATGAGCATAAAGGTCAATTGAGAGATTATCAGACTTTTTTACTTGAAAATACAGATGGTGCCTACCTTTTTTATGACGAAGAAAATGAAACAAAACTGAGATTTTTTTACGAACTGATGAAAAAGAAAGACAACTATATGACAAAAATATTAACATTTGAGGATTTAAATGAAGTAGCCGAAAATTTTTCCGAAAAATTGAGGCTTTGACCTTGCTTTTTGTTTGCGTTTTTTTATATAATAATACTAGTAACTGAGAATGGAGAGAGACATGGCAAGTATTATTTTTACAGCAAAGGATATTTTTGAACAAGATTTTGGAAGAGAAGTACGTGGATACAGTAAAGCAGAGGTTGATGAATTCTTAGATGACGTTATCAAAGATTATGAAACCTATGCAGCGTTGGTTAAATCATTGCGCTTGGAAGTCGCAGAATTGAAAGAACAATTGGCGAACAAACCTCAGGTGGCACCTGTATCTGTAACGTCTGAGCCTGCTGAGCTTGGAAGTACGACTTCTATGACTAACTTTGATATCTTGAAACGCTTGAATCGTCTTGAAAAAGAAGTGTTTGGCAAACAAATCGTAGAAAATTCTGATTTCTAAGAATCATACAGTTGTGCAATTTTTGGATAATCGCGTGAAAGAGTTTATCTTTTTCATGAGGAAAGTCCATGCTAGCACAGGCTGTGATGCCTGTAGTGTTTGTGCTAGGCGAAACCATAAGCCTAGGGACGAGAAATCGTTACGGCGAGTGAATAGACTAAGTTTTCGGATATGTTTTAGTAGCTCTGAAAGTGCCACAGTGACGAAGTCTCTCTGGAAACAGAGAGAGTGGAACGCGGTAAACCCCTCAAGCTAGCAACCCAAATTTTGGTCGGGGCATGGAGTGCGCGGAAACGAACGTAGTACTCTGACTGCTAGCAGCTTCTAGCTGTTAGTGGTAGACAGATGATTATCGAAAGAAGTGGTCCTAGTCACTTCTGGAACAAAAACATGGCTTATAGAAAATTGCATATAGGTTGGGGCTGAGAAATTTTCTCAACCTCATTTTTTAAAGGTGAACAAGAGAAAGGTCTTTAAAGACTGACATGAAACAAACATTTAACTTAATAGCGACTGCTGCAGCAGGCTTAGAGGCTGTTGTAGGGTCGTGACGTGCGAGCACTTGGCTATGATTGTCAGGTTGAGAAATGGGTCGCGTTCGCTTTGAAGGAGATGTGAAAGGCAATCATTGAGACCAATCTGTGGCTACGAGCTGCAGATCGGATTAAGATTGTTGTTGGGAACTTTTTCCTGCAAAAAAACATTTGAAGAACTTTTTTTCAGGAGTATTTGCTCTTAGATTGGGAAAAACTATCTTTACGCTCGGAGCGCGTTTTCCCAATCTCAAAGGCTAAGTGTGTCAAATCAAAACTTCATAATGAACCTAGTGTTCAAGCTATTTCAAAAAAGGCAGTTGTCAAGAAATTGCAGAAACATTATGCTCGACCAGAAGGTGTTCCGCTGATGGAAAATGGTCCGGAGTTTAAAAATCGAGGTCTCAATTCTTAAAGATATAGCGACTGTTCTGATTGACACAAGTGGTTCTAGCCTTTTCAAACGTGGTTATCGAACAGAAAAGGGTGGAGCTCCAATCAAAGAAAACATGGCAGCGGCCATCTTACAATTGTCTAACTGGTATCCAGATAAACCTCTGATTGATCCAACCTGTGGTTCTGGAACCTTCTGTATTGAAGCAGCTATGATTGCTCGTAATATGGCGCCAGGCTTACGCCGTTCCTTTGCTTTCGAAGATTGGAACTGGGTTAACGATCGTTTGATTCAGGAGATTCGTACGGAAGCTAGCAAGAAGATTAATCGTGAGATTGAGCTTGACATCATGGGTTGTGACATTGATGGACGCATGGTTGAAATTGCTAAGGCAAATGCTCAGGCTGCGGGGAGTTTCTAATGATATCCTACTTTAAGCAGATGCGCGTGCAGGACTTTGCGATCAGATAAGATTAATGGCGTGATTATCTCGAATCCTCATATGGGAGAACGCTTTATCCGATGACGCTGGAGTAACAAAGCTCTATGCTGAGATGGGTGACGTATTTGCTCCTCTCAAAAACCTGGAGTAAATTTATCCTGACCAGTGATGAAGCTTTTGAGAGCAAGTATGGTAGTCAGGCAGATAAAAAAACGGAAAACTCTATAATGGTACTTTGAAAGGTTGATTTATATCAATATTTTGGGTCAACGAGTGAAAAAGACAAGATGTCGAAAACAGAAAGGAATGCAGATGAGTAAGAAAAGACAGCAATCGTCAAATCACGAAAGGATGAGCAAGAATCTACAATTTGAAATTTGAAGAAGCTAAAGATTTAACGGTTGGTCAGGTTGTTCGTAAGAAAGAAGAAAGTTGAAGCTGGAGTAACTCAGATGATACCATCTTTAGATAAATATATCAACAACACCGTGAAGAAATCGAGGCTGACAAAAGTTTGAAAAATTTGCAAACGAAAAAAAGAGCAATCTACTCAAAGCTTGGATGATATGATCCAAGAAGTGAGAGAAAGCTACTGAACGAGAAAAATGTCTTAAGTCCGGAAGAGGAAGCAATTGCTCTTGCAGTAGCCACAGAGACAACTGAAATTGTTGCTCAAGAAGCTGATGAAGAGGAAACGAGAGTTCTCGAGCAACCTTTTAAGGATGAATTGGAAGCTGTTGAAAATGGCTGAGGTCGATAACTCTCGAAGTGTGCAGTAGTTTGATGAGGAAAATGAAGATCAACTGCAACCCTTATCTCGTTCTGCTCAAGCAGATGATGAACCACAAAATAAAAAGAAATGGGCAATTTTGTCAGCTATTATTTTAGTAATCCTCTTAATTTTTGGAGGTGGCTATTACGTTTATCGTCAGATTACGCGTTCTTCTCAAGAGCTTCAAACAAAGGCGACAGATTCAGGATTGGTAAGCAATCAGTCAGTCTATGAACAATTTAATACGCTCTACGACACGTTTTATACTGACGAAAACAAAACAGCTCTTAAAAATAGCCAGTTTAGTCAACTAAATCAATTGAAGGAACTTCTAGACAAACTTGAAGGAGCGAGAGAACACACTCTGGCTAAATCAAAATACGATAGTCTAGAAACCCAAATAAAAGCTATCCAAGAAGTGAATGCACAATTTGAAACTCCAGCTATTACAGACGGTGTCTTGGATACAAATGCAAAAATCAAATCAGATGCGAAATTCACAGATATCAAGACTGGAAATACAGAAATTGACAAACTTCTAGATAAGGCAATCAGCCTCGGTAAGAGTCAATTAGCAAGTACGACAACAACAGCTTCAACAACAGCCGCGACAACAGTAGCAAGCCAGGAAGCGTCAAGTCCAACTACTGAAAGCAGTAGTCCATCGACTTCAACAAACGATACTGCAGCAACAACTAATGGTGGCTTGTCAAGCGAAGGTGTTAATTTGCAAAGAAGTGTTAGCCGAGTTCCGTACAATCAATCAGCTGTAAATGATAGCAGTAATCCTGCCTGGACATTTGCAGATGGTGTCCTTGAAAGAATTCTTGAGACATCACGTGCGCGTGGATACATCACTGGAAACAAATATATCTTGGAACGCGTGAATATTGTTAATGGCAATGGTTACTACAATCTCTATAAACCAGATGGAACTTATCTCTTTACCCTTAACTGTAAGACAGGTTACTTTGTAGGGAATGGTTCTGGCCATGCTGATGATTTAGACTACTAGTCAAATTGTTATAAAATTCTTTCTTTTCACAGATAAACATGATAAAATAAAACATATTAAATAAGAGGAGTGTCACATGACAAAAGCTAACTTTGGTGTTGTTGGTATGGCCGTAATGGGTCGTAACCTTGCCCTTAATATCGAATCTCGTGGTTATACAGTTGCTATTTATAACCGTAGTAAAGAAAAAACTGAAGATGTGATTGCTTGCCATCCCTGATAAAAAATTCGTGCCAAGCTACGATATCGAAAGCTTCGTAAACTCAATCGAAAAACCACGTCGTATCATGCTGATGGTTCAAGCAGGACCTGGTACAGATGCAACAATCCAAGCCCTTCTTCCACACTTGGACAAAGGTGATATCTTGATTGATGGAGGGAACACTTTCTATAAAGATACTATCCGTCGTAATGAAGAGTTGGCAAACTCTGGTATCAACTTTCATCGGTACAGGTGTATCTGGTGGTGAAAAAGGTGCCCTTGAAGGACCATCTATCATGCCTGGTGGACAAAAAGAAGCTTACGATTTGGTAGCTGACGTTCTTGAAGAAATTTCTGCAAAAGCACCAGAAGATGGAAAACCATGTGTGACTTACATCGGTCCTGATGGAGCAGGTCACTACGTGAAAATGGTCCACAATGGTATCGAGTACGGTGATATGCAATTGATTGCAGAAAGCTATGACTTGATGCAACACTTGCTCGGTCTTTCAGCTGAAGATATGGCTGAAATCTTTACTGAGTGGAACAAGGGTGAATTGGACAGCTACTTGATTGAAATCACAGCTGATATCTTGAGCCGTAAAGATGATGAAGGTCAAGATGGTCCAATCGTAGACTACATCTTGGATGCTGCGGGAAACAAAGGAACTGGTAAATGGACTAGTCAATCAGCCCTTGACCTTGGTGTGCCATTGTCACTCATTACTGAGTCAGTATTTGCGCGTTACATCTCTACTTACAAAGAAGAACGTGTACACGCTAGCAAGGTTCTTCCAAAACCAGCCGCTTTCAAATTTGAAGGCGACAAGGCTGAATTGATTGAAAAAATCCGTCAAGCCCTTTACTTCTCAAAAATCATTTCTTATGCACAAGGTTTTGCGCAATTGCGTGTAGCTTCTAAAGAGAATAACTGGAACTTACCATTTGCTGACATCGCTTCTATCTGGCGTGATGGATGTATCATCCGTTCTCGTTTCTTGCAAAAGATTACAGATGCATACAACCGTGATGCAGACCTTCCTAACCTTCTTTTGGATGAGTACTTCTTGGATGTTACTGCTAAGTACCAACAATCTGTTCGTGACATCGTAGCTCTTGCTGTTCAAGCTGGTGTACCAGTACCAACATTCTCAGCAGCCATTACTTACTTTGATAGCTACCGTTCAGCTGATCTTCCAGCAAACTTGATTCAAGCGCAACGTGACTACTTTGGTGCTCACACTTACAAACGAAAAGACAAAGAAGGAACATTCCACTACTCTTGGTATGACGAAAAATAAGTAGGTCAGCCATGGGGAAACGGATTTTATTACTTGAGAAAGAAAGAAATCTAGCTCATTTTTTAAGTCTGGAACTCCAAAAAGAGCAATACCGTGTTGATCAGGTAGAAGAGGGACAAAAAGCTCTTTCCATGGCTCTTCAGACAGACTATGACTTGATTTTACTGAATGCTCATCTAGGGGATATGACAGCTCAGGATTTTGCAGATAAGTTGAGTCGGACAAAGCCAGCGTCGGTTATCATGATTTTGGATCATCGAGAAGAATTGCAAGGCCAACTTGAAACAATCCAGCGTTTCGCTGTTTCGTATATCTATAAACCAGTCATTATCGATGATTTGGTCAATCGTATTGCAGCGATTTTCCGAGGTCGGGACTTCATTGATCAACATTGTAGTCAGATGAAGGTTCCGACATCCTATCGCAATCTGCGTATGGATTTAGAAAACCACACTGTCTATCGTGGCGATGAGATGATCGCTTTGACTCGGCGTGAGTATGATCTTTTAGCAACCCTTATGGGAAGCAAAAAGGTCTTAACTCGTGAGCAGTTGCTGGAAAGTGTTTGGAAGTATGAAAGTGCGACCGAAACCAATATCGTGGATGTTTATATCCGTTATCTACGTAGCAAGCTTGACGTAAAAGGTCAAAAAGAGCTACATCAAAACTGTGCGTGGTGTTGGTTATACCATGCAAGAATAGAAAAGTAGTTGCAGTTGTGTGAACTGCTTTTTTAATATCTAAACAAGTTCAAACCGTTTTGTAAGTTAATCATTAAATATATTTCTTGCTCGGTGAAACTGAAAGGAAACAATCGCTTTTTTTGTGAAAATATAATAAAATAGAAAGGAATAAAGTTCTAAAATTTTATCTAGAAAAAGACGATTGTCGTCTGATAGAAGGATTAAATGACAAAAGAAGTTGGTGTCGGTCAGGCACATAGTAAAATTATTTTAATCGGAGAGCATGCAGTGGTTTATGGCTACCCAGCCATTTCTTTGCCTCTTTTAGAGGTTGAAGTGACTTGTCGAGTGGTACCAGCGGCGACACCATGGCGTCTGTTTGAAGAGGACACCTTGTCTATGGCTGTGTATGCTTCTCTCGAGTATCTAAATATCCAGAATGCTTGCATCCGTTGTCAAATTGATTCAGCAATCCCAGAAAAGCGTGGAATGGGTTCTTCAGCAGCTATTAGTATTGCAGCGATTCGTGCAGTTTTTGATTATTATCAAGCAGAACTCCCACATGATGTTTTAGAAATTTTGGTCAATCGAGCTGAAATGATTGCCCATATGAACCCTAGTGGTTTAGATGCCAAGACCTGTCTTAGTGACCAACCTATCCGTTTTATCAAGAATGTTGGTTTTGAAGAATTAACCATGGATTTATCAGCTTATCTGGTCATTGCAGATACTGGAGTTTATGGACATACTCGTGAAGCTATCCAAGTTGTTGAGAACAAGGGTAAGGATGCTTTACCTTTCTTGCATGCATTAGGAGAATTAACCCAAGAAGCAGAAAAAGCTATAAAAACAAAAGATGCCGTGAAGCTGGGAGAAATTCTAACCAAAGCTCATGGAAATCTAAAAGAAATCGGAGTTAGTAGCCCTGAGGCAGATGCCTTGGTTGAAACTGCCCTTGAACATGGAGCTCTAGGAGCCAAGATGAGTGGTGGTGGTCTAGGAGGTTGCATCATCGCCTTGGTTGCTAATGCCAGTCAAGCACAAAGAACTCGCAGAAAGATTAGAAGAGAAAGGAGCTGTTCAGACATGGATCGAAAGCCTGTAACAGTACGTTCCTATGCCAATATTGCCATTATTAAATATTGGGGTAAGAAAGCAGAAAAAGAGATGATTCCTGCAACTAGCAGTATCTCTTTGACTTTAGAAAAATATGTATACGGAGACGACACTTTCTCCTTTACCAACTGATGCAAGTTCGGATGCTTTTCTACATCAACGGTCAGTTACAAAATGAAGCTGAACATAAAAAGATGAGTAAAATTATTGATCGCTACCGTCCCGAAGGAGCAGGTTTTGTTCGTATCGATACCAAGAACAATATGCCAACAGCAGCGGGCCTTTCTTCAAGTTCCAGTGGTTTGTCTGCCCTTGGTAAAAGCCTGTAATGCCTATTTCCAATTAGGACTAAATCGTAAAGAATTGGCTTTGGAAGCTAAATTTGCATCAGGATCTTCGTCTCGTAGTTTTTATGGTCCCTTAGCAGCTTGGGACAAGGATAGTGGAGAGATTTATCCAGTTGAGACTGACCTGAAACTAGCTATGATTATGTTGGTCTTGGAAGACCAGAAAAAACCAATCTCTAGTCGGGATGGCATGAAACTCTGTGTGGAAACTTCAACGACTTTTGAGGACTGGATTCGTCAGTCTGAGCAAGATTACAAGGATATGCTGGTCTATCTCAAGGAAAATGACTTTGAGAAAGTTGGAGAATTGACAGAGAAGAACGCTTTGGCAATGCATGCTACGACAAAAACTGCAAATCCGCCGTTCTCTTATCTGACAGATGCGAGTTATGAGGCTATGGATTTCGTTCGTCAGCTTAGAGAACAAGGTGAATCTTGCTACTTTACCATGGATGCAGGGCCTAATGTCAAGGTTCTTTGTTTAGAAAAAGACTTGGAACATTTATCAGAACTCTTAGGTCAACGCTATCGCTTAATCGTTTCAAAAACAAAGGATTTGAGCCAAGATGACGATTGTTAAAACTTGTGGGAAGCTCTATTGGGCTGGGGAGTATGCCATTTTAGAACCAGGACAGTTGGCGCTAATAAAAGCTATTCCCATCTATATGACAGCTGAGATTGAGTCCTCAGAAGTTTATCGACTTTACTCAGATATGTTTACTTATAGTGTAGATATGCGACCGGATTCTTCTTATGCCTTGATTCAAGAAACAGTTGCCTTGGTGGAGGAATATCTGGCTTCCCAAGGAGTTGACTTGCGTCCTTTTTCCATAGATATTCGCGGGAAAATGGAGCGTGAGGGCAAGAAGTTTGGTCTGGGTTCTAGTGGTAGTGTTGTTGTCTTGGTCATCAAGGCCATGCTTGCTTTCTATGAAAGACCTGTTGAAAGAGACCTCTTGTTTAAACTGGCTAGTGCTGTACTTCTCAAACGTGGAGATAATGGTTCTATGGGGGATATTGCCTGTATCGTTTCAGAAGACCTGGTCCTCTATCAGTCTTTTGACCGTGAGAAAGTGGCAGAATGGCTAGACAAAGAAGACTTGCCAACTGTATTAGCACGTGACTGGGGCTTTTCTATTAGGAATGTTGAACCGGCCTTGGACTTTGATTTTCTGGTAGGTTGGACCAAGGAAGTGGCTGTCTCTAGTCACATGGTTAAGCAAATCAAGAAGAATATGAATGCTAGCTTTTTGCAGGCTTCAAAAGAAACAGTAACTAACTTGGTAAAGGCTTTGGAGGCAGGTCAAGAAGAAAAGATAATGGAGCTACTAGAACAAGCTAGTCAACTCTTAGAAAACTTGAGTTCAGATATTTACACCCATTCTCTCAGACAATTAAAAAATGCCAGTCATGACTTGAAAGCTGTTGCTAAAAGTAGTGGCGCCGGTGGTGGAGATTGCGGCATTGCTCTTAGTTTTGACCAAGACTCGACCACATTACTGAAAAAACGCTGGGCTGATCTAGGGATTGAGCTCTTGTATCAAGAAAGGATAGGACATGACGATAAATCGGAAGGATGAGCATATCCGCTATGCCCTTGAACAAAAAAGTTCTTATAATAGTTTTGATGAAGTTGAGTTGATCCACTCTTCACTACCCTTATATGACTTAGATGAGATTGATCTTTCGACAGAATTTGCAGGGCGCAAATGGGACTTTCCTTTTTATATTAACGCCATGACAGGTGGGAGTGATCGGGGCAGAGAAATCAATCAAAAATTGGCCCAGGTGGCAGAGGCCTGTGGAATTTTATTTGTGACGGGTTCTTACAGTGCTGCTCTTAAGGATCCATCGGATGACTCTTTCTCTGTCAAGTCAAATCATCCCTGACCTTCTCTTTGGAACCAATATTGGCTTAGACAAGCCTGTTGAACTGGGGATACAAACGGTAAAAGAGATGAATCCTCCTCTCTTGCAAGTTCATGTCAATGTCATGCAAGAATTACTCATGCCAGAAGGTGAGCGTCAATTTAGATTGTGGCAAAAGCAATCTGAAAGATTATGCTGATCAAATCTCTGTTCCCCTTGTTTTAAAAGAAGTCGGCTTTGGCATGGATGTGAAGACCATTGCTAAGGCATACGAGATAGGGGATACGTACGGTTGATTTGTCTGGCCGTGGGGGAACTAGTTTTGCCTATATCGAAAATCGTCGTAGCGGTCAACGGGACTACCTCAATGATTGGGGGCAATCGACCATGCAGGCTCTTATCAATGCCCAAGACTGGAAAGATAAGATGGAGCTTCTGGTAAGTGGAGGAGTTCGCAATCCACTAGATATCATCAAGTGTTTAGTCTTTGGAGCAAAGGCAGTTGGTCTTTCACGCACCATGTTAGAATTGGTTGAAAACTACCCAGTGGATGTCGTTATTTCCATTGTTGAGAGTTGGAAGGAAGACCTACGCTTGATTATGTGTGCCCTTAATTGTGCAAAAATTGAGGATTTACAAGAGGTCGACTATCTCCTGTATGGAAAATTAAAAGAAGCAAAAGATCAACTATAAGGAGGTCGGGATTTTGGTCCCGATCTCTTTTATCATTCCTCAGACTGATGTGACATTTTGGTTTTGTGATACAATAAAATAGAGAGGACGGATACATGAGAAAATTTCAAATTTTTCTATTTATTGAAGCTTGTTTATTGACAGGAGCTCTGATTATGATGGTATCAGAGCATTTTTCCCGTTTTCTGCTGATATTGCTCTTGTTTTTACTGCTGATTCGATACTATACTGGAAGACAGGGGAATAACTTCATTTTAGTGGCGGTGAGTATCCTATTTTTCTTTATCATCATGCTCAATCCCTTTGTCATTTTAGCCATCTTTGTGGCCTTGATATACAGCCTGTTCCTACTTTATCCTATGATGAACCAGGAAAGAGAAGATACCAATCTGGTTTTTGAAGAAGTAGTGACGGTAAAGAGGGAGAAAAATCGCTGGTTTGGGAATCTCCACCACTTCTCAAGCTACCAGACTTGTCGCTTTGATGATATCAATCTTTTTCGTCTCATGGGGAAAGATACCATTCATCTAGAGCACGTGATTTTAAGCAATCATGATAATGTCATCATCTTGAGAAAACTAGTCGGTACGACTAGAATTATCGTACCAGTGGATGTGGAGGTCAGTCTCAGTGTCAATTCTTTGTATGGAGATTTAACCTTCTTTGACCAGCCTAAACGTGCTTTACGCAATGAACAATTCCATCAAGAAACCAGAGATTATCTCAAGAGTCCAAAGAGTGTTAAGATTCTTTTGACAACTATGGTTGGAGATGTTGAGGTGGTGCGAGGATGAAAAAACAGCCCTATATTTTAATTGGTCTCACTTCATTCCTCTTTGTCGCCTTTCTATTTCGAAGCATTTTTAAGGTTCTGGATTTAGAGTGGAGTTCTCTCTTCCAAGATTTAGAAAAGACAGAAAAAGTCCTATTTCTGGCTTTGATGTTTAGTCTTGCCCTTGCTTTTTTATTGATCCTATTTTGGACAATGGTTGATGAAATTTCAAGAAGAAGAATCCAAGCAAATCTCAAACGTCTGCTAGCTGGTAAAGAGATTGAAAAGTCTGGGAGATGCTGATTTAGACGCAAGTTTTAGAAACCTATCAGGCAAGCTTGGTTTGTTGACAGAAGCTATCCAAAAAGCAGACAATCAGACCTTGGTCAAGGAAGAAGAGATAGTTGAAAAGGAGCGCAAGCGAATCGCGCGTGACTTGCATGATACAGTTAGTCAAGAAATTTTCGCTGCTCATATGATACTATCAGGTCTCAGTCAGCAAGCTTCCAAATTAGACAGAGTGAAGATGCAAACACAACTCCAGAGCGTGACTGCTATTTTGGAGACTGCTCAAAGAGATTTGCGTATTCTACTATTGCATTTACGACCTATTGAACTGGAACAAAAGAGTTTGGTGGAGGGGATTCAGATACTCCTCAAAGAACTAGAAGAAAAAAGTGATCTAAAGGTAAGCTTTAAATATCAGGTAACTGCATTACCTAAAAAGATTGAAGAGCATATTTTCCGTATTGTCCAAGAATTGATTAGTAATACCCTTCGGCATGCTCAAGCTTCTTGTCTAGATGTTTACCTTTATCAAACGGAAACGGAATTGCAGTTGAAGGTGGCAGACAATGGGCGCGGTTTTCAACTAGATGATGGAGACGAACTGAGCTATGGTTTACGGAATATCAAAGAACGAGTGGAAGATATGGCTGGGACTATACAACTATTAACAGCGCCCTAAGCAAGGGTTAGCTGTTGATATCCGCATTCCCTTGCTTGATTTGGATAGATAAGAGGAAGTAAGATGAAACTATTATTGGTAGATGACCACCAAATGGTGCGTCTGGGTTTAAAAAGTTATTTTGAATTACAAGATGATGTAGAGGTTGTAGGGAGAAGCAACCAATGGTGCAGAAGGGAATTTCCATGGCCTTGGAGCTTCGTCCGGATGTGATTGTCATGGATATTGTCATGCCTGAAGTCAATGGGATTGATGCAACACTAGCTATTCTCAAAGAATGGCCAGAGGCTAAAATCTTGATTGTGACATCTTACCTAGACAATGAAAAAATCATGCCGGTCTTGAATGCTGGGGCTAGGGGTTATATGCTTAAAGACTTCGAGCGCAGATGAGTTGCTACACGCAGTTCGTAAGGTAGCAGCCGGTGAATTTGCTATTGAACAAGAGGTGAGCAAGAAGGTAGAATACAACCGTAATCACGTCGAACTACACGAAGACTTGACAGCGCGTGAACGTGATGTCCTTCAACTAATCGCCAAGGGCTATGAAAATCAGCGCATTGCAGATGAGCTCTTTATCTCCCTTAAGACAGTCAAGACCTCATGTCTCAAACATCCTTGCTAAACTTCAGGTTAGCGACCGCACCCAAGCCCAGTTTATGCCTTTCAACATCACTTGGTAGGGCAGGAGAACTTCTAGATGCATCTTTTGGAGCCAAACTAAGGTTTATTCGGTAAATTGGATACTTTTAGCAAAAAACAGTAATTTAGGATTAACAAGTACATCAAGTATCTCAAGCAGTCCTAAAAACTCATGTCTGACTTGAGCCATAATAGGCGGTAGCTAGTAGAACTTGTTAACAACAAGATGGTAGAGAGTATCATCTCGAGAAAGATGTCTGTCAAATGAGCCTAGCGCTGTTGTTCAGACTGCAAAAAAGAGACAAATGATTTAGACCAAGGATTTAGTTCAGTATGCTGAAGACTAATACTCAATGAAAATCAAAGAGCAAACTAGGAAGCTAGCCGCAGGTTGCTCAAAAGCACTGCTTTGAGGGTTGCAGATAGAACTGACGAAGTCAGCTCAAAACACTGTTTTGAGGTTGTGGATAGAACTGACGAAGTCAGCTCAAAAGCACTGCTTTGAGGTTGCATATAGAACTGACGAAGTCAGTAACATATATACGGCAAAGGTGAAGCTGACGTGGTTTGAAGAGATTTTCGAAGAGTATAAGTCCTTTTATAGTGGATTGAATCTGGAGATAGTACACTATGACTGCTATATTTCTAGAAATTGGTTTGCCTTTCCTAAACGATTTGTTCTGTACCTTATTTCAATCTACTATATTTGACTCTCGCAGGTGTAATCGATGGCATCCCTCGGTGTCATCTCATATTTTTACAAGAAAACACCACTTTGATCCTATAAAATCAAAAAGAGCAGAAATTTTTCAGTGTACGATCATCTATAGTATAGGATTTATTAAAAACTCTTTCCTTAGGTTCTTAGAACATAAGAAGATTCATCGATTGACTTGTAAATTAAAAATATATACTTGGACTAGCATCTTTCTTAAGTGGTTTGTCAATAAAAAGTGTCAGTTGATTTTTCTTGAGTATTAAAAGATTCAAGAAAATTTAGGGTTACTAATGTTCTTTTGATAAAAACTTGATTCATTTATCTTTTTCATTCTGAAAATTTAATGTAAATTTTCTAGTGAAATTTTGTGTCTTAAAAAGATACAGTGAAGAAAACTGTGTGTGTAGAATCCTGTTTTACTTAATTTTTAGATAACTATATTAAGTGATAAAAGGCAGTGTATATGTAGTTTTGGGTTTATAAAATACTTGAAAGTTCAAAAATTGTTTTAATTGACTATTTTCTAGAAAGAGATGTATAATTGATTGTATGTAAAAAGACATGCAGTTATTTTTAAACAAAGGAGATAATGTGATGTATTTTAATCGTAAAATGCAGAGCAGAAGAACTGGCGTATGATTAAAAAGGAAAACATTTCCTTTTTGGTTGTTCGCTGTCTTTGCAGTTAGTGCAGCCTGTGGTAGCTCCAACGGTTGAAAGCCGACACAGCTGATACTGGGGAGGTGAGACTAAGACTGCCAACTCAGCTGCTGAAGCAAGCTCTAGTGACGAAATAGGAACGTATAAAAGCACCAGCAGTGGAGGTATCAACAACTTCACCAGTGGTTGCCGAACATCCTACAAGTTCAGAAGCTACCTCAGTAAAAACAGCTAAAGAAGCAGATGGAGTTCAGCTTCCTTCATTGACAGTGGTAGCAGATTCTTCAGCTTTGACAGATGAAGAAAAAGCAAGTAATGTAGTGGAAGCTGTTAAGGGGAGTAAATCCTACAGCGACTGATGTTTCCAAGTCCAAAGCAGACGGATCAGTAGTTGTGACTTTTTGCAGATGGTTCAACTGCAAACTTGTCAGCAGCTCAAACTGTTAAAGTGGCAGCTCCAGCAGAAACTTCAGCCACTCAACCCTAAGTCAAGAAGCCGTCGAGCTGCAGGACAAGAACGTGCTCAAGATCGCTCTGCAGAAGGAAAGACATCAATTTCGAATACCGGAGTCGTAAAAATTGAGGATGGAGATCCAACTCAACGTGCCAAGATTGAGTACAGACAGCTGGGAGACTATGAGGTAGTCGATGGAAAAAACAGTGGCTACAGACCCAGAGGGTAAAGGCCGTCCAGTCTTGGGTGGACGGTAACCTTCTACGAGGCTCAGTACGATCTGATGGGAGGATACTACTACTTTACAATCCCTAAAAATGTATCTGAACCTTATAAAGTTGTGACAGAATATAACAACGGCTACAGACCCGCGATGGCTAGGGTGGATGGAAATGTTACATCAGGTGGTTCGCCGTCTGCAGAAGGTCAACAGTTTATCGATGCTGAAATAAAGCTTAACTGGCGTGTTGGAAATACTGTTGGGAATATCAATTCGGTACCCAGTCTTGAGTGGTGTTATGGATCAAACCGAAAAGGTTTATGTCCTTGGTTTTGCTAACAACACTAAGGGCACGCAGGTTACTATTAAGTACCGTACTGTGGTTACAGACCCTTCACAGACCATTTCTTATATTGCGGGTATTGACTCTAAAACAGGCTTACCAAAAATAACTGGTATGGTCTCACAGGTAAGTACGACAAGCACTTGGTAAGTCAGGTTGATGCACCAAAGGTGACTCCAAACTTGACCAACACCTCTGTCAACGTTCCTATTCAAACTGTAGCTTCAACTGCAAAGCACTCTTTCAGGGACAGGGGGTTCCGGGGCTAAAAATCAAGCTTTATATCGATGGTCAAGAGCAAAACATCGGCAATGTCACTGTTGACAGTGCTGGAAACTGGACTACTGGTGAGCTTCCAACAGCTTTGAACAACAACCAAGGTGCTGGTGAAACTATCAAACCACGTCAAACAGTACAGGTAAGCCAAACAGTTAACGGAGAAGAAAGTAGCCGCCGTACTGTACCAGTATCTGTTGGTGTAACAACTGTTGAACCTTCAAGCTTGACTACTAACCAAGCTGCAGTTGTAGCAGGACAAAAAGAGGTTACTCTTAAGGTTCCTCATGATGCAGGAATTGCCTACATGCGCTATACAAATACTGCTGGAGAGACTGTTGAGATTCCAGTCAAAACATGATAATGCCTCATCTGCATGGACATCACAAAATCAGATAAGGCAACTGTCAAATCAGTTGAGAACGGTAAGTTCCAAGATACGATCGTCCTTACCATGGCTGACAAGATTGCAGGTACAGAAGTAGCAGCTATCTCAAACGTAGTGGAAGGTGGCTTCTCAAGTGTGGCTGACTGGCAACCACGCTCAGTAGAAAACCAAGCTCCAACTATTGCATCAGCAGTTGAAGGAAACAGAAAAACTGTTGCTCAAGGTGCTCAACTTGACCTTGCATCTCTTGTGACAGTGGCAGATAAAGAAGATGATGCTCAAGCAACGCTGGGTGATAAGGTCCATGCTGAAGTTGTTTCAGTAAATGGCGACACAGCAACCAAGACAGTTGATACAAATACCCAAGGCACTTACACAGTTAAGTATAAAAGCTGTTGATAGCCAAGGTAAAGAGTCAAACGGATTGAAAGTTACTGTAGTTGTAAACCCTGCACGTGACAACATGGCACCAACAGTAGAGATTCCTTATTCTAATAAAAGCTGAAAAAGAAGTTTATGTCTATGGTGGGAAGCAAACTCATTCGATATCAAATTCAAAGATGATAGCGGAAAAATTGCAAGTGCTACTGTAAACGCTGGAGGAAACCAAGCATTTAAACCAGTTGAAGGTGAAGAAAAATAAAATTAACACTCAATTTGGATTTAAAAGCAAATGTTATCAATGCTGAAACACCAGCAACAGCAGAAACTCAGCAGTCATTACTTATTCAGGTACTCCAGCACCAGAAGGAAATTTACAAAAACGACTTAGATGCTGCCACTAGAGGTGAAAAATCCAAAGGTGTAGCTTTAGGGATGGCGTTATGCAACTGCAACGGATACAGATGGTGCGAAAAGTGAGAATGGAGCAACAAATAGCTTAAACTAGACCCAGGTGCATTCCGTGTCATGCTGAGGCACAAACTCAAAAATATGACATTGTAGCTCCAAAAAGAAAAAGTTACTGTAGCAGATCCAGCAAATGTAACAAAAGCCGAGCTAGAACAAAATCAAAGAGAAACTCAAAGCTTGAGTACTCTCAAAAGCAACGATGATGCTAACTTGGCAGACAAAAAGAGTAAAGCTGTAGATGCTGAAGATGCTAGAACTAAGATTAAATCAGTAGAAAAAGATGCAGCTGGAAATCTTGTAGTAACATACAGATGGTTCTCAAGATAAGAAACCATTGTCAGAATTTGCAACAGAAGATGCAACAACTCCTGCACGTGAAAACGTAGCTCCAACAGTAGAGATTCCGTACTCAAATAAAGCTGAAAAAAGAGTTTATGTATACGCTGGAGCAGCCTCGAGTATCAAATTTCAAAGATGATGGCGGAAAAATTGCGAAAGTGCTACTGTAAACGCTGGAGGAAACCAAGCATTTAAAACCAGTTGAAGGTGAAGAAAATAAAATTAACACTCAGTTTTGGTTTAAAGCAAATGTTATCAATGCTGAAACACCAGCAACAGCAGATGCCCCAGCAGTCATTACTTATTCAGGTACTCCAGCACCAGAAGGGAAATTTACACAAAAAGACTTAGATGATGCCACTAGAGGTGAAAATCCAAAAGGTGTAGCTTTAGGCTGGCGTTATGCAACTGCAACGGATACAGATGGTGCGAAAAATTGAGAATAAGCCGTAGGCAGCTCAAACGCGACAGACCGAGTTCATTCCGTGTTATGCTTAGAGCACAAACTCAAAAATATGACATTGCTACTCCAACTGAAAAAGTTACTGTAGCAGATCCAGCAAAATGTAACAAAAAGCCGAGCTAGACAAAATCAAGAGAAACTCAAACTTGAGTACTCTCAAAACAACGATGACCTAACTTGGCAGACAAAAAAGGTCAAGATGTAGCTGATAAAGATGCTAAGATTAAATCAGTCGAAAAAGATGCTGATGGAAATCTTGTTGTAACTTATGCAGATGGTTCTCAAGATAAGAAACCATTATCAGAATTTGTAAACGTAGCTCCAACAGTTGAACTTCCATACTCAAATGAAGCTAAGAAAGAAATCTATGTTTATACAGGTGAAAACACTGATCTAACATTCAAAGCATCGAGACAACACTGCTGTTAAAGATATGTATGTACGTGGTCCTGGTGGTATTGGAAAAGATAATACGGCAGATTACGGTTTCACAACTGGAAAAATCGAATTCAGCAGTCACTCATGGTGATGGTACTGTATCAGGTCCTACAGCTACTATTAAGATGACAGGGTGTTTCAACACTTAAAAGCTCCAAACCATTGGACAAGTTTTGTTGTTGCTAATGACAATGATAATGCACCATCAACTACTGATTTTAGAGCATTAGATCAAAATCCAAAATGCAACCCAGACTCCAGGATATGTTCACTTCATCGTTAAATCTCAAACAGATAAGTACGATGTGCAACTCCAGCTCCAGCTGATAAAGTTGAAGTAGCAGATCCAACTAAGGTAACAGATGCTGAGTTAGATAAAATCAAAGAGAAAACTTCAACTTAAGTACAATAAAGATAACGACGATGCGAATATCGCAAAAGATACTCCAGTTAATAAAGATGGTAGATTCAATCAGATCACAGATGACAAAGAAAATCTTGTCGTAACATATACAGATGGTTCAACAGATACAAAACCATTGACAGAATTTATAACTCAAAAACCAGCAACACCAGATACAGAAGCCCCAGCTAACCAGTTGTGGCAGATCTAACAGGTAAGCGAGAACCTGGATCCAGTTGAGTAACAGCAGAACCAGGCTCAAGGTTGAGTTGTTCGACAAAGACGGTAAGAAGATTGGTGAAGGCGTAGCGGACGACGAGGTGCAAAGCTACAATCACACCAACAGAAGCTCTTCAGAAGGTGACGTAACAGCTAAAGCAACCGACAAAGCAGGCAATGCATCAGAGCCAAGTGACCCAGCTAAGGCAACACCAGCTAAGGCAACACCAGATACAGAAGCTCCCAGCTAAAACCAGTTGTGGCAGATCTAACAGGTAAAGCAGGAACTACAGATCCAGTTGAAGAGTAACAGCAGAACCAGGCTCTAAGGTTGAGTTGTTCCGACCAAAAGACAGTAAGAAAGATTGGTGAAGGCGTAGCGGACGACAAAGGTAAAAAGCTACAATCACACCAACAGAAGCTCTTCAGAAGGTGACGCAACAGCTAAAGCAACCGATAAAGCGAGCAATGTATCAGAGCCAAGTGACCCAGCTAACAACACCAGCTAGCAACACTAGATACAAGCCCCAGCTAAACCAGTTGTGGCAGATCTAACAGGTAAAAGCAGGAACTACAGATCAGTTGAAGTAACAGCAGAACCAGGCTCTAAGGTTGAGTTGTTCGACAAAGACGAAGAAGATTGGTGAAGGCGTAGCGGACGACAAGGTAAAGCTACAATCACACACAGAAGCTCTTCCAGAAGGTGACGTAACAACACACACAACCGATAAAGCAGGCAATGTATCAGAGCCAAGTGACCCAGCTAAGGCAACACCAGCCAGTGCAACACCAGATACGAAGCCCAGCTAAACCAGTTGTGGCAGATCTAACAGGTAAAAGCAGGAACTACAGATCAGTTGAAGCTAACAGCAGCACCAGGCTCTGAGGTTGAGTTGTTCGACAAAGACGGTAAGAAAGATTGGTGAAAGGCGTGAGCGGACGACGAAAGGTAGCTACAATCACGCAACAGAAGCTCTTCCAGAGGTGACGTAACAGCTAAAGCAACCGATAAAAGCAGGCAATGTATCAGAGCCAGTGACCCAGCTAAGGCAACACCAGCTAAGGCAACACCAGATACAGAAGCCCCAGCTAAACCAGTTGTGGCAGATCTAACGGGTAAAGCAGGAACTACAGATCCAGTTGAAGTAACAGCAGAACCAGGCTCTAAGGTTGAGTTGTTCGACAAAGACGGTAAGTGAAAGATTGGTGAAGGCGTAGCGGACGACAAAGGTGAAAGCACAATCACACCAACAGAAAGCTCTTCCAGAAGGTGACGTAACAGCTAAAGCAACCGATAAAGCAGACGTAGTCAGAGCCAAGTGAGGCCAACGACAACACCAGCTGAGGCAACACCAGATACAGAAGCCCCATAGAAACCAGTTGTGCGGCAGATCTAACAGGGTAAAAGCAGGAACTACAGATCCAGTTGAAGTAACAGCAGAACCAGGCTCTAAGGTTGAGTTGTTCGACAAAGACGGTAAGAAGATTGGTGAAGGCGTAGCGGACGACAAAAGGTAAAGCTACAATCACACCAACAGAAGCTCTTCCAGAAGGTGACGTAACAGCTAAAGCAACCGATAAAGCAGGCAATGTATCAGAGCCAAGTGGACCCAGCTAAGGCAACACCAGCTAAGGCAACACCAGATACAGAAGCCCCAGCTAAACCAGTTGTGGCAGATCTAACAGGTAAAAAGCAGGAACTACAGATCCAGTTGAAGTAACAGCAGAACCAGGCTCTAAAGGTTGAGTTGTTCGACAAAGACGGTAAGAAGATTGGGTGAAGGCATGCGGACGACAAAGGTAAAGCTACAATCGCACAACAGAAGCTCTTCCAGAAGGTGACGTAACAGCTAAAGCAACCGATAAAGCAGGGCAATGTATCAGAGCCAAGTGACCCAGCTGAGGGCAACACACCAGCTAAGAGCAACACTCAGCACAGTAGTTCTGAGCCAACCAGTTGTGTGCAGATCTAACAGGTAAAGCAGGAACCACAGATCCAGTTGAGCACAGCAGAACCAGGCTCTAAAGGTTGAGTTGTTCGACAAAGACGTAAGAAGATTGGTGAAGAAGGCGTGGCGGACGACAAAGGTGAAAGCTACTAATCACACCAACAGAAGCTCTTCCAGAAGGTGACGTAACAGCCAGCTTAACCGATAAAGCAGGCAGTAATGTATCAGAGCCAAGTGACTCCAGCTAAGGCAACACCAGCTAAAGGCAACACCACCAGTACAGAAGCCCCAGCTAAACCAGCTGTGGCGAGATCTGGCAGGCCAAAAGCAGGAACCACAGATCCGGTTGCAAACTTAGCAGAACCAGGCTCTAAGGTTGAGTTGTTCGGCAAAGACGGTGAGAAGATTGGCGAAGGCGCGCCGGACGATATAAAGCGTAGCTACAATCACACCAACAGAAGCTCTTCCAGAAGGTGACGTAACAGCTAAAGCAACCGGATAAAGCAGGCAATGTATCAGAACCAAGTATGTTGACCCAGCTAAGGCAACACCAGCTAAGAGCAACACCAGATACAGAAGCAGCCAAACCAGTTGTGGCAGATCTAACAGGTGTGCTATAGCAGGAACTACAGATCCAGTTGGAAGTTAACATGCGAACCAGGCTCCTAAGGTTGGAGTTGTTCGACAAAGACGGTAAGAAGATTGGTGAAGGCGTAGCGGACGACAAAGGTAAAAGCTACAATCTTCACGCAACAGAAGCTCTTCCAGAAGGTGACGTAACAGCTAAAGCAACCGATAAAAGCGGGCAATGTATCAGAGCCAAGTGACCCAGCTGAGCGCAACACTGCTAAGGCAACACGAGACAGAAGCCCCAGCTAAACCAGTTATGGCAGATCTAACAGGTAAAGCAGGAACTACAGACACCAGTTGAAGTGACAGCAGAACCAGGCTCTACCGTTGAGTTGTTCGACAAAGACGGTAAGAAGCCTTGGTGACAGGCGGCGAAGCGACCAAAGGTGTAAGCACAATCACACCAACAGAAAGCTCTTCCAGTAGGTGACGTAACCGCCAAAGCAACCGACCCAAGCAGGCAAATACATCAGACGCAAGTAGCTACCAACACCAGCTGACAGACACCAATACAGAGCCCCAGCGAAACCAGAAGTTATGACAGATCTAACAGGTAAAGCAGGAACTACAGATCCAGTTGAGCACAGCGAACCAGGCTCTAAGGTTGAGTTGTTCGACAAGACGTGAAAGATTGGTGAAGGCGTAGCGGACGACAAAAGGTAAAGCTACAATCACCAACAGAAGCTCTTCCAGAAGGTGACGTAACAGCTAGAAAGCAACCGATAAAGCAGGCAATGTGTCAGAGCCAAGTGACCCAGCTGAAAGGCACACCAGCTAAGGCAACACCAGATACAGAAGCCCCAGCTAAACCAGTTGTGGCAGATCTAACAGGTAAAGCAGAACTACAGATCCAGTTGAGTAAACAGCAGAACCAGGCTCTAAGGTTGGGTTATTCGACAAAGACGGTAGAGAAGATTGGTGAAGGCGTAGCGGACGACAAAGGTAAAGCTACAATCACCAACAGAAGCTCTTCCAGAAGGTGACAGTAACAGCTAAACAACCGATAAAAGCAGGCAATGTATGAGTCATGAGCCCAGCTAAGGCAACACCAGCTAAGGCAACACCAGATACAGAAGCCCCAGCTAAACCAGTTGTGGCAGATCTAACAGGTAAAGCAGGAACTACAGATCCAGTTGAGTAACAGCAGAACCAGGCTCTAAGGTTGAGTTGTTCGACAAAGACGGTAAGAAGATTGGTGAAGGCGTGAAGCGGACGACAAAGGTAAAGCCACAATCACACCAGCAGAAGCTCTTCCAGAAGGTGACGTAACAGCTAGCCAACCGATAAAGCAGGCAGTGTGTCAGAGCTGGGCGACCCAGCTTAAGGCAACACGAGCTAAGGCAACACCAGATACAGAAGCAGCTAAACCAGTTGATGGCAGATCTATTGGTAAAGCAGGAACTAAGGTATCCAGTTGCAGCTACAGCAGCACCAGGCCTAAAGGTTGAGTTGTTCGACACGCTAAGAAGACTGGTGAAGGCGTAAGACGCACAAAGGTAAAGCTACAAATGACAGTGAAAGCTAACCCAACAACGAAGCTCATGACGCAGGTAAACAGATGGAACAGCAACTGTAACCTTCCAGATGGATCAACAGCAGACAGCAGCTAAAGTGTGGCAATGTATCAGGAGCCAAGCTGACCCAGCTAAGGCAACAACACCTGCTAAGGATGCAGATGGCGTTAAAGATCCAGCTAAGACACCAGTTAAAAGATCCAGCTAACTTAACAGATGCAGAGCTAAAGTAGCCGACGAAGTTGAAAGCCTTCCCAACAGCGAAAGATGTTGAAGTAGGTAAAGATGGAACAGCAACTGTAACCTTCCCAGATGGATCAACAGCAGAAAGTCAGCAGCTAAGGCGGTTGGAGAAAAGCTAAAGATGCAACACACCTGCTAAGGATGCAGATGGCGTTAAAGATCCAGCTAAGACACCAGTTAAAGATCCAGCTAACTTAACAGATGCAGAAAAAGCTAAAGTAGCACGACGAAGTTAAGAAAGCTAACCCAACAGCGAAAGATGTTGAAGTAGGTAAAGATGGAACAGCAACTGTAACCTTCCCAGATGGATCAACAGCAGCAAATCCCAGCAGCTAAAAGCGGTAGAAAAAGCTAAAGAAAGATGCAACACCTGCTAAGGATGCAGATGGCGTTAAAGATCCAGCTAAGACAGCCAGTTAAAGATCCAGCTAACTCTAACAGATGCAGAAAAAGCAAAAGTAGCAGACTGAAGTTAAGAAAGCTACCCAACGGCGAAAGACGTTGAAGTAGGTAAAGATGGAACAGCAGCTGCAACCTTCCCAGATGGATCAACAGCAGAAATCCCAGCAGCCAAAGCGGTAGAAAAAGCTAAAGATGCAACACCTGCTAAGGATGCAGATGGCGTCAAAGATCCAGCTCAGACGCACCAGTTAAAGATCCCGGCTAACTTAACGGATGCAGAAGCCAAAAGTAGCGAGACCTTGAAGTTAAGAAAGCTAACCCAGCAGCGAAAGATGTTGAAGTAGGTAAAGATGGAACAGCAGCTGTAACCTTCCCAGATGGATCAACAGCAGAAATCAGCAGCTAAGGCAGTTGAGAAAGCTAGAAGATGCAACACCTGCTAAGGATGCAGATGGCGTTAAAAGATCCAGCTAAGACGCAGTTAAAGATCCAGCTAATCTCTAACAGATGCAGAAAAGACTAAAAGTAGCCGGACGAAGTTAAGAAAGAAAGCTAACCCAACAGCGAAAGATGTTGAAGTAGGTAAAGATGGAACAGCAGCTGTAACAACTTCAGATACGGGATCACCAGCAGAAACTCCCAGCAGCTAAAGCGGTAGAAAAAGCTAGATGCAACACCTGCTAAGGATGCGAGATGGCGTATAAAAGATCCAGCTTAAGACGCAGTTAAAGATCCAGCTAACTTAACAGATGCTTAAGAGCTAGCAGTTAGCAGACGAAGTTAAGAAAGCTAACCCAACAAAGGAAAGATGTTGAAGTAGGTAAAAAGATGGAACAGCAGCTGTAACCTTCCCAGATGGACTCAACAGCAGAAATCAGCAGCTAAAGCGGTGAAAAAGCTAAGATGCAACACCCAAGCTAAGGATGCAGATGGCGTTAAAGATCCAGCTAAGACACCAGTTAAAGATCCAGCTAATTCTAACAGATGCAGAAAAGCTAAAAGTAGCAGGACGAAGTTAAGAAAGCTAACCCAACAGCGAAAGATGTTGAAGTAGGTAAAGATGGAACAGCAACGCAACCTTTCCCAGATGGATCTAACAGCTAGAAATCCCAGCAGCCAAGGCAGTTGGAGAAAGCTTAAAGATGCAACACCTCAAGCCTAAGGATGCAGATGGCGTTAGAAGATCCAGCTAAGACACCAGTTAAAGATCCAGCTAACTTAACAGATGCAGAAAGCTGAAAGTAGCCGACGAGAGTTAAGAAAGCTAACCCAACGGCGAAAGATGTTTGGAAGTAGGTAAAGATGGACAGCAACTGCAATCCTTTCCCAGATGGATCCAGCAGCAGAAATCCCAGCAGCTAAAGCGGTAGAAAAAGCTAAAGATGCAACACCTGCTAAGGATGCAGATGGCGTTAAAGATCCAGCTAAGACACCAGATAAAGATCCAGCCAACCTAACAGATGATGCAGAAAAAGCTAAAGTAGCTTGAAGACGAAGTTAAGAAAGCTAACCCAACAGCGAAAAGATGTTGAAGTAGGTAAAGATGGAACAGCAACTGCTTAACCTTCCCAGATGGATCAACAGCAGAAATCCCAGCAGCTAGAGGCAGCTGAGAGAAAGCTAAAGATGCAACACCTGCTAAGGATGCAAGATGGCGTTTAAAGATCCAGCTAAGACACCGATTAAAGATCCAGCTAACTTAGCAGATGCAGAAAAGCTAAAGAAGCCGACGAAGTTAAAGAAAGCTAAACCCAACAGCGAAAGATGTTGAAGTAGGTGAAAGATGGAACAGCAACTGTAACCTGCCCAGATGGATCAACAGCAGCAAATCCCAGCAGCTGTAAAGCGGTAGAAAAAGCTAAAGATGCAACACCTGCTAAGGATGGCAGATGGCGTTAAAGATCCAGCTAAGACACAGTTAAAGATCCAGCTAACTTAACAGATGCAGAGCTAAAGTAGCACGACGAGTTAAGAAAGCTAACCCAACAGCGAAAGACGTTGCGGAAAGTGAGGTAAAGATGGAACAGCAACTGTAACCTTCCCAGATGGATCAACAGCAGAAACTCGGCAGCTAAAGCGGGTGAGAAAGCTAAAGATGCAACACCTGCTAAGGATGCAGATGGCGTTAAAGATCCAGCTAAGACACCACAGTTTAAAGATCCAGCTAACTTAACAGATGCAGAAAAGCAAAAGCTAAAGTAGCAGACGAAGTTAAAGAAAGCTAGCAACAACAGCGAAAGATGTTGAAGTAGGTGGAAGATGGAACAGCAACTGTAACCTTCCCAGATGGATCAACAGCAGAAATCCCAGCAGCTAAGGCAGTTGAGAAAGCTAAAGATGCAACACCTGCTAAGGATGCAGATACGTTAAAGATCCAGCTAAGACACGGGTTAAAAGATCCAGCTAACTTAACAGATGCAGAAAAAGCTAAAGTAGCCGGAGAGCAAAGTTAACCAACAACAGCGAAAGATGTTGAAGTAGTAGATGGAACAGCAACTGTAACCTTCCCAGATGGATCAACAGCAGAAATCCCAGCAGCTAAAAGCGGTAGAAAAGCTAAAGATGCAACACCTGCTAAGGATGCAGATCGTTAAAAGATCCAGCTAAGACACCAGTTAAAAGATCCAGCTAACTTAATAGATGCAGAAAAGCTAAAGTAGCCGACGAAGTTAAGAAAGCTAACCCAACAGCGAAAAGATGTTGAAGTAGGTAAAGATGGAACAGCAACTGTAACCTTCCCAGATGGATCAACAGCAGAAATCCCAGCAGCTAAGGCAGTTGAGAAAGCTAAAGATGCAACACCTGCTAAGGATGCAGATGGCGTTAAAGATCCAGCTAAGACACCAGTTAAAGATCCAGCTAACTTAACAGATGCAGAAAAAGCTAAAGTAGCAGACGAAGTTAAGAAAGCTAACCCAACAGCGAAAGATGTTGAAGTAGGTAAAGATGGAACAGCAACTGTAACCTTCCCAGATGGATCAACAGCAGAAATCCCAGCAGATAAGACAGTTAAGAAATCAGCTGATAAAGCAGTTAAGGATCCATCAGTAACACCAGTTACAGATCCAAGCAACTTGACTGATGCAGAAAAAGCTAAGGGCAGCCGATGAAGTTAAGAAATCTAACTCAACAGCGAAAGATGCTGAAGTAGGCAAAGATGGCACAACAACTGTAACTTTACCCAGATGGTGCAACAGCCGTTATCCCAGCCGATAAGACAGTTAAGAAATCAGCTGATAAAGCAGTTAAGGATCCATCAGTAACCCCAGTTACAGATCCAAGCAACTTGACTGATGCTGAAAAAGCTAAAGTAGCGGACGAAGTTAGAAAGCTAATCCAACGGTAAGTAAGGTAGAAGTTGGCAACGATGGCATCAACAACTGTAACTTACCCAGATGGTACAACAGCAGTAATCCCAGCCGATAAGACAGTTAAGAAATCAGCTGATAAAGCAGTTAGGATCCATCAGTAACCCGAGTTACAGATCCAAGCAACTTGACTGATGCTGAAAAAGCTAAGGTAGCCGATGAAGTTAAGAAAATCTAACCCAACAGCGAAAGATGTTGAAGTAGGCAAAGATGGCACAACAACTGTAACTTACCCAGATGGTACAACAGCCGTTATCCCAGCCGATAAGACAGTTAAGAAATCAGCTGATAAAGCAGTTAAGGATCCATCAGTAACCCCAGTTACAGATCCAAGCAACTTGACTGATGCTGAAAAAGCTAAAGTAGCGGACGAAGTTAAGAAAAGCTAATCAACAGTAAGTAAGGTAGAAGTTGGCAACGATGGCACAACAACTGTAACTTACCCAGATGGTACAACAGCAGTAATCCCAGCCGATAAGACAGTTAAGAAATCAGATGATAAAGCAGTTAAGGATCCATCAGTAACCCCAGTTACAGATCCAAGCAACTTGACTGATGCTGAAAAAGCTAAGGCAGCCGATGAAGTTAAGAAATCTAACCCAACCGTAACTGACGTTAAAGTAGGGGGCAAAGATGGCACAACAACTGTTACATACCCAGATGGCGCAACAGCGGTTATCCCAGCCGATAATACAGTTAAGAAATCAGATGATAAAGTCGTAACGGATCCATCAGTAACCTGGTTACAGATCCAAGCAACTTGACTGATGCAGAAAAAGCTAAGGTAGCCGACGAAGTCAAGAAATCTAACCCAACCGTAACTGATGTTAAAGTTGGCAAAAGATGGCACAACAACTGGTTACATACCCAGATGGTACAACAAAGCGGTTATCCCAGCAGATAAGGCAGTTAAGAAATCAGATGATAAAGAAGTTAAGGATCCATCAGTAACTCCCGTTACAGATCCAAGCAACTTGACTGATGCAGAAAAAGCTAAGGTAGCCGACGAAGTTAAGAAATCTAACCCAACCGTAACTGACGTTAAAGTTGGCAAAGATGGCACAACAACTGTTACATACCCAGATGGTACAACAGCGGTTATCCCAGCAGATAAGGCAGTTAAGAAATCATCCGATGAAGGCTACGAAGGATCCATCAGTAACACCAGTTACAGATCCAAGCAACTTGACTGATGCAGAAAAAGCCAGGTAGCCGACGAAGTTAAGAAATCTAACCCAACCGTAACTGACGTTAAAGTTGGCAAAGATGGCACAACAACTGTTACATACCCAGATGGTACAACAGCGGTTATCCCAGCAGATAAGGCAGTTAAGAAATCAGCTGATAAAGCAGTTAAGGATCCATCAGTAACACCAGTTACAGATCCAAGCAACTTGACTGATGCAGAAAAAGCTAAGGTAGCCGACGAAGTTAAGAAATCTAACCCAACCGTAACTGACGTTAAAGTTGGCAAAGATGGCACAACAACTGTTACATACCCAGATGGTACAACAGCGGTTATCCCAGCAGATAAGGCAGTTAAGAAATCAGCTGATAAAGCAGTTAAGGATCCATCAGTAACCCCAGTTACAGATCCAAGCAACTTGACTGATGCAGAAAAAGCTAAGGTAGCCGACGAAGTTAAGATCTAACTCAACCGTAACTGACGTTAAGGTTGGCAATGATGGCAATAACAACTGTAACTTACGCAGATGGTACAACAGCGGTTATCCCAGCAGATAAGGCAGTTAAGAAATCAGCTGATAAAGCAGTTAAGGATCCATCAGTAACCCCAGTTACGATCCAAGCAACTTGACTGATGCAGAAAAAGCTAAGGTAGCCGACGAAGTTAAGAAAGTCTAACCCAACCGTAACTGACGTTAAGGTTGCAAAAGATGGCACAACAACTGTTACATATCCAGATGGTACAACAGCGGTTATCCTAGCAGATAAGGCAGTTAAGAAATCAGCTGATGAAAGCAGTTAAGCGATCCATCAGTAACCCCAGTTACGAGATCCAAGCAACTTGACTGATGCAGAAAAAGCTAAGATAGCCGACGAAGTTAAGAGACTAACCCAACCGTAACTGACGTTAAGGTTGGCAAAGATGGCACAACAACTGTTACATATCCAGATGGTACAACAGCGGTTATCCGCAGCAGATAAGGCAGTTAAGAAATCAGCTGATAAAGTCGTTAAGGATCCATCAGTAACCCCAGTTACAGATCCAAGCAACTTTGACTGATGCAGAAAAGCTAAGGTAGCCGACGAAGTTAAGAAATCTAACCCTACAGTAAAGTGGGTAGAAGTTGGCAAAGATGGCACAACAACTGTAACTTACGCAGATGGCACAACAGCGGTTATCCCAGCAGATAAGGCAGTTAAGAAATCAGCTGATAAAGAAGTTGAGGATCCATCAGTAACTCCTGTTACAGATCCAAGCAACTTGACTGATGCAGAAAAAGCTAAGATAGCCGACGAAGTTAAGAAATCTAACCCAACCGTAACTGACGTTAAAGTTGGCAAAGATGGCACAACAACTGTTACATATCCAGATGGTACAACAGCGGTTATCCCAGCAGATAAGGCAGTTAAGAAATCAGCTGATAAAGTCGTTAAGGATCCATCAGTAACACCAGTTACAGATCCAAGCAACTTGACTGATGCAGAAAAAGCTAAAGTAGCCGACGAAGTTAAGAAAGCTAACCCTACAGTAAGCAAGGTAGAAGTTGGTAACGACGGTGCAACAACTGTAACTTACCCAGATGGTACAACAGCCGTTATCCCAGCAGATAATACAGTTAAGAAATCAGCTGATAAAGTAGTTACAAATCCATCAGTAACCCCAGTTACAGATCCAAGCAACTTGACTGACGCCGAAAAAGCTAAGATAGCCGACGAAGTTAAGAAAGCTAACCCAACCGCGAAAGATATCAAGGTTAATAAAGACGGATCAGTAGTTGTAACCTTTGAAGACGGTTCAGTAGCAGTCATTCCAGCAGATAAGACAGTTAAGAAATCATCAGATAAAGTTAAGGAATCAGATGGAGTTAAGAATCCATCAGTAACTCCAGTTACAGATCCAAGCAACTTGACTGACGCCGAAAAAGCTAAAGTAGCTGACGAAGTTAAGAAAGCTAACCCAACCGCGAAAGATATCAAGGTTAACAATGATGGATCAGTAGTTGTAACCTTTGAAGATGGTTCAGTAGCAGTCATTCCAGCTGAAAAAGTCTGTTACAGCTGCTAACCAAGATTCACCTGCTCAAGCACCAGCTAAGAAAGCAGGAGCGAAAAGAATTGCCAAATACTGGTACAGAACAATCTAGCGCTTCACTTGCTTTAGCACTTCTTGCAGCAGCGACAGGCGGACTCCTCTTCGCTAAAAAACGTGAGGAAGAAGAGTAAGTACTCAAATAAAGCAAAACTGAGAATCTTAATTCTATGATTATAGAAAAACCGTAAGAAGAAATTTTACGGTTTTGATGAAAATAGATATCTGTCAGCTGTAGTGGCTGGATCTAGTTTTAGAAAGCGTTCCAAACATTCAAAATATTTGAACTGCCCTTAATAAATCTATCACTCAAGATATCAAGCTTCCAATGGGGATTCAAATCTGGTGAATAAGGTGGTAAAGGTAAGAAAAAGGTGTTTATCTGGATGCAGTTCATCCAAAATCTTCTTGGATGAAAACTAGCATTGTCCATGACAATGACATGAGGCGTCTCTAAAAGCAGGCAGGAGTTGTATTTGAACCACTTCATGAAGTCGCTCGTCATACTTTCCTTGTAAATCATAGGGTTATAAACTCCATCTACTTGTCCTGCAACAATTGAAGTTCGCTCAAAAACGCCGTCCGCTAATCTTTTCATAGACTTTCTCCTCTAGGAGCCCGTACATGAGGACGATAAAGGTAGCGGTCGATTCCTGTTTCAGTCAATATATGCGACCGGTAAATCTTTTAGGTTATCCAAAATATCAAGAAATTCAGCGACTTTATCTGGATCTTATTCAAAGCTAGTCGTCTTTTAAAGTGACATTAATCTGCTTTAAAGCTGCCCATACTGAAGGAACAACACAATCAAAATGTGCCGCAATTTCCTGTAAAAAGCATCTGGATGAGCCTCACAGGATTTCAATCCTCTAAAGGAATTTTCCGCTTTTTGACGACTCGCTTTCTTTCCGCCTCTAAGCATCCTTTGTTCACGCCTTTTTCCCACGTAAAGAGTTCTGACGCCAACATCAAAAACTCTTTAGCTGCTTCTGACATGGCTGTGTCCTCTTTGATGTAATCTAATGCTCCTTGTTTAAAATCTGTACCATATGCCAGCTTTATTATAACATGTGTTTTATAAACTAAGTGACTATGGTAGAATGAATCTAGAAATTAGTTTGACTTTTCCTAATCGATTTGTTCATACCTGTCTAATCTACTATAACATCTGAGAGGACAGTGTTGTCTCTCCATTTTATATCCAGAGATAGAAGGATTTTGTTGAAAAACTAAAAGATAAAACTATAAATCTCAGTAAAAATATTTACTAAAATTTTTAATACTGTTAAATAAGTTGTATGAATATAGCGGATAAATCTCATAGCAGGCAGAGCTACATCACTCAGATGGATGTCTGTGCTTAATTCTATTTCTTAAAGAATTACTAAGTTTGCGATAAGAGTGGTAAATAATAAATTTGGTTCGTATAATATATATAGTAAAAAGTAACCGCTAACACTTGATTTTTATAAATATAGTGATATACTAAATTTAAGAAAAAGTAAAGCAGATTACTATGAAGTTTCATTTTAATGAGCGTCAACGCTTTTTCTTTACGTGTATAGTTTTTGGTTTAGCCTCTGTTCTTTTAGGAACTGCCTCTTTTGAGTGGACAAGTTGTTAGTGCTGATGAGGTAAATGTTTCAGAAACATTGCTCACCTCGTAGTATCTCGTTAGTCCAGAAAGTTCAACAAGTACATCGGAATCTTCAGTACCAAGAACTTCTGAATCAAAACCCTACAGTAGCAGATAAGTCTGCTCGATTACCAGAAACTGCCGATTCAAAATCAACAGTAGAAGATAAGGCTGTTGTAACACCAGAAAAGCTGAAATTTCTTCAGTTACGTTGCAACTGATACGCTTAAAATCTGAGAAAGTCGGAAGCATCAGCTAATGAATCAAGTGAAGATACGGCGAAAGTAATGAAGCTAAAACTGACGTTATTGAAAAAGATGATAAGCTCACTGACAAAGCTCCAGCTGAAGTTGCTGAAAAAGACGATAAGTCTGCTGGCAAAGCTCCAGCTGAAGACGCCGTTCAACGCGTATGACGTCGAGCTACTTCAGAAAATAAACGTGAAGTATCAAATTGGAGTGAGTTTGTTTCAGCCTTAGAGGATGGAAATGTCAGCGAAATCACTGTAAATGGTGATGTCGTAGCTCAAGGTGATAATGGCAATACCGACAATGGACGTTCAGGATCTGTTGACCGTAGGACTACTATTCATGCACAATCTCGCCCAGTTACGATCCAAGGTAAAGATGACAATGCTCGTCTTGAACTCTTGTCACACACTTTGGAGTTGACAGAGCTAGCTGGGAACTAAACCTCAAAAATCTTAAGATTGCTTCAGCAAACTCTAGAGGTCCAATTGAACTATCAAGAACTAGTGGTTCAAAATACAGTTACATTTGAAAATGTGACAAGTGAGGGTTCATCACTTTATGGTGGTGGTGGTAACACAAATGTTGTTATCAAAGGAAATACAACTTCAACAGTTAGTGACAGTTGTCAAGCAGCAAATGGTCAGAAACTCAACACGTGGGCCAACGGAATGTTGGAGCTGCTGGTCACTCAGACCAACGTCGTGAGTCAAATATTCACGATGCTAAATCTGTAATACAGTTGCTGGAGCTAGCTTAACGCTAGTCCGCTCTTCTCGCGATGCTATTACTCTTTGAAAGTGGAGCTAAGGACAGTGTAAAAGATAAAGGTAGCCTTACTATTAACATGAACACTGACAATCGATCTGAAAATGCTCGCTACCATAATGCTGGTATTTTCATGGCTGATAGTGGGACCGTGGAAACCGGTGGGATTCTAGTTGAGTCCTGAATACTAGTATCGGACAAGGGATTTCAATTGGTGTAAATCGTCCAGCTGATGGTACTCACGATAGGATCGTTACGGTGGATATGTTGCAGGCAACCACGGTAGAAAAATGACCGAGTCGAGTTCTTATTGGCGATGGTGGAACTTTTGAATTTCATGGCCGTGATGGATTATGATGGGAATCACTCAGAACTTGTCACAGGTCAAAATTCCAAAGTTCGCTTTGAAAAATAAAGGTCGTTGCGTTGCCCTTGATTTCGGAAATGATTCAAGAGTAGTCTTTGGAAAACATTCGAACAATGCCTTCCATTCTGTAGGAAAAGGACCTAAGAGCGGTGGTGGTCCGTCTGGAAGTTATGACGGATATAACTATATCGGTCTAAATGAGAACGGTGAGATCATGATGACTTGCTACTTTCCGTGTGTAAATGGACAATCGTGGAGATAATGCCTGGGATGATGTGATTTCCTTGATTCTAGGAATGGTCATCGCAAGAGTGAACCAGTTTTTCAAGCGAATAAGGGTTCTATCGTAGATATCCGAGATGATAATACGAACTACTATGTTGAGTTGATCCAGTAAGCATTGAGCTAGTACAAACACTTATTTCCAGTTCAACAATCCGCTATATGTTCTTTATGAGATACACAAAAATCGGATGGTACATCAGCAGGTGTAAATTACCGAAACTACAGCGCTAATATTCCACTCAAGGAACAATCCACAGAATGTGGACGGAAATATTCTTTATATCTCAAATAAATTAGAAGCTTCAGGAACCGAATCGAATTTAATGGTCCAACAAATAATGCAGGTGTTGGAACCTATACGGTTTATTCCATGAACAAGGATGGGTAGGGATGCTAAAGTCATAATAAACAGAGTTCTGTTTGGATGAATATCCAGGGCGGATCTATGTCTATTGCTGGTTTCAAATAATAGAGCCACACATAGAACCTGCTATCGCCACATCTGTACCAGACAGGTTCTTCACTGGGGAGTTGTTGCCACAGATAGGACTTATGGTATTGCCGGTAGGTGATAACCGTCAAAATATTTGGGTATCAAATGGTTCTAAAATCAACCCTACTGGTGTTCATAAAAATGTCATCAAATATGTTTTACGAAGATGGAACTCAGTTAAAGAAGATGTATCAGTCATCAAATTCGAACGTACCTTGGATGTCTCTATTGACCAAGAAGGTTTAAAAAGATTTTAAAAATTCAAGTGTTACTAATGATGAGTTCTTGGCTGCCTACAGTAAGGCTAAGTATCACATTTCTGATATCGATGGAGACTCATATAGCTGATAGTTGGAAGGAGTTGATGGAACAAATTAGGTACCTATAATTATGGAACTATTGCTCACCCAAAAGTCGATGGCTATAAAGCAGAAATCAAGTCAACTAATGTTCCAGGATTAGAAGTTGGGGCTCAAGCTGATTCAGTTTCTGTTTCATATGATTCAAGCAATGCACCAGAAACGCTTTATTGATGCTCGAGCGAGGTAAGACGTACATTTCATGAAACTTATTGTGGCTACAGTCTGATTTGGGTGTCTAATGAAACAGTTGTTGTCTATAAAAAGTAAAACAAAAAGCTATTATCAAGTATGTTGATACAAGTGCTAATAATATGAATTAGCAAAAAGATGAGTCGGCAAATCGTATGAAGCTCATTAACTACCAACTGCAGCTAAGATTGCTGATTTTGTTAATAAGGGTTACAAGCTGAAGATGGTTTCACAAACTCAACTGAAGATCAAAAAGAATTTGATAGTGATGCATCAACAGATCAAGAATTCGCAGTTAGCTAGACACGATGTAACTCCAGCTGGACCAAATAACCCACACAAACCAACAGAGCCAATCAATCAAAATGATCCAAACAGTCCAAGATACCCTGCGGAAAATCAATGGAAGAAAGAGTAAACTGTAATGTTCATTATGTGGTATCAGACGGTAAGGCAACTGCCCCAGCTGACAACAATGTTCCAGCACAATGGACACGTACGCTTAAAGTGTTGATAGGTGACAGGTGAAGTTCTTAACCCATCACTGAACCATGGGCAGCGAATAAGGCTAATTGCTGTGATGCAGTTCCGACTACCAGATTGACAGGTTACTACGCTGATAAAGCAGTCTTCTTCTAAGACAGTACTCAAGAAAAGCTATGAAGAAACTGTAACTTACAGACCACTTCGAAAATTGGTCTAAAAACCAGCGCCCAAAAAGATCCGACTCCCATCAACTTGCCAGAAGTGCCGTATCCGAAATGATCCAAACGATCCAGCGACCAGGTCAACCAGTTGTGCCTCGATGCACCAGGCTATAAACGTACTCTTGCCAGATCCAAACTATCCAGCAGAAACCAGGTGAACCAGGTGAGACCAGTAGAACCAGGAAAGGCAATCACTCCTTAGAAAAGTCCAGGTACTGACACAGAAATTATCTGTCGTGCAGACTGAACAGCTATTATCGAGTATGTAGACCAAAATACTGGTGCAACACTTGAAAGTGATCACAGTGGGTGTGGCAAATCGGGTGAAGCTATTGCCTACTCAACTGCAAGATGCATCACAGAGTATCAAGATCGTGGCTATCGTGCTTGTAAGTGAGATGGATTCCCAGCAGGGCTACCCTACCCGAAGACAAGGATGGAGTCGAGTTGATCAAGAATTCGTAAGTCGCCTTGAAGCATGGTGAGACACCAGGTTGGACCAGAATGTGAGTCCACATAATCCAGCTTGGAATCCAATCAATCCAAATGAGTCGAGAGTCTCCTAGCTACCCTGCGGAAGATCAATGGAAGAAAGATAGCGTCAACTGACTCGTTATGTGGTATCGGGCGAAGTAATGCAACTGCCCCCAGCTGATAAGGTTCAAATGCACAATGGACACGTACCTTAAAACTTGATGAGGTGACAGGTGAAGTTCTCTATCTACTCCATGGGCATCGAATCAGGCTAACTATGAGTGCAGTTTCCAACACCAGGATTGACAGGTTACGCTGATAAGGAAGTGTTGCTTCTAAAGACAGTTACTCAAGAAAATCTTGAAGAAACTGTGCCTACAAGCCACTTGGAAAATTGGTTCCAAAACCAAGAGACACTAAAGATCCAAACTTCCCATCAACACCAGAAGTGAAGTATCCAAATGAGTCCAAACGATCCAACAAAACCAGGTAAACCAGTTGTGCCTAATGTACCAGGCTGCAAACCACTCTTCTTGCCAGATCCAAACGATCCAAGTAAACGGGGTCAACCAGTAGAACCAGGAAAACCAATCACCCCTGAAAATCCAGGAAAAGATGCGCCGATTATCTATGTACTCAAAAACTAATGATGTGGACGCAACCAACAAAACAAACTGTTAAGTACACAAGTACCACAGATGGTAAAGCTCAGGTACCTTCAGATAAGATTCGAAAATGACTATACTTTCAACAGGTAAGAAGAATCAAGCTGATGGTACAACAACATCAGACTGAAAACAGTCATATTACTTACAGTAGAAGAGCGTTCTCAGTGGTTTCTGGTTACTACGCTGCAACAAGTCTGAAGCAGAACAGCAAAACAGTCAATCCAACCAATCCTAATGCTGAAGATGTTGTAACTTATAAAACCACTTGGTAAGATTATTCAAGCAGATGAATCAGGAAATGTTATTCCAGGTTCAGTATCTAAGACTTATGAAAATAACCCATTGAATCCTAAAGAAGCAGCAGAAACCCAAAATTCCAGATGCACCAACAGGATATGTGATTAAGGAGGAACAACCACAAACGTATGGGTTACAATATTGTTGATAAAAACTATTGAACCAAATGATGAGAAGTGATCCAGATCGAATTTCACGAGATACGAAGATTGTTTATGTTAAGGCAGACCAAAGAAAGCAGTGATCATACGTTGAAGTCAAACAACTGGTCAAACCTACTTGCCAATGATCAAGTCGGTGGTAAATCAGGTGGGGCAATCAACTACTCAACTGCGGACAAGATCAGGGCACCATGAAGATCGTGGCTATGTTCTGTATGGCGATGAATCTTCAGCAGGAGTTCGACTTTCGATACCGATGCATCAGTAGATCAAACCGACGGTAACCTTGAAACACAGCGAAACTCCAGCTGGACCAAACGATCCACATAATCCAACAGATCCAATCAATCCAGTAATGATCCAAACAGTCCTAAATACCCAGCGACAGATCAATGGAAGAAAGATGTCACATCTTACTGTTAAGTATGTGGTATCAGATGGTAAAGGTAGCAGCCCCATGCAGATCAAGGTTGAAAACTGCGACATGGACACGACACCCTTACCTTGGATAAAGTCACAGGTAGAGGCTTTCCAGCGACACCATGGGCGTCGATAAGACGGCCTACGCTGCGGTTCCAACACCAGGCTTGACAGGATGCTACGCTGATAAAGCAAGTGTTGCGTCTAAGGCAGTTACTCAAAGAAACGCCCGAAGAAACTGTGACTACGACCACTCTGGAAACTTGGTTTCGAAAACGAGAAACCAAACGATCCAAAGGCTTCCCATCAACACTCAGGTGTTAAACGTCCGAACGATCCAACAGATCCACGAAACTAGGTCAACCAGTCGTTCCCCGATGCAACGCAGGTTATGAACCACACCTTCCAGATCCAAACGATCCAACGAAACCAGGTCCAACCAATCGCCAGGAACACTCTGTAACACCTTGATAAACCAGGAAGATACGCCAGTCATCTATGACACAAATGATGTGACGTAGCAACTAAACAAACGTGGCATGACTTTGAAGGAGCAGGAAACTAGCTACTTCCAGCTGATAAAGTCTCAAGATAACTTCACACCTTTACTGGTAAACATGATTTGTACGACAACATGGGATCAACCTAATCACACTTATGGTAAAGAAACAGTTCCAGTAGTTAAAGGGTTGCTACGCTGATAAGAAGGAAGCTGGATCTAAGACAGTTACTCCAGATCAACCACAGAAGTTGCTGGGATAAAGGTTACTTATAAACCACTTGGTAAGATCGATTCAGCTGATCCAGAAGGAAACCCATCCAAAGCACCAACTCCACAGTAGCAACAATGATCCACAAAGATCCAACTACAGGGTGGCGAGACTCCAACTCCAGTTATCCCAGGTTATCGTGACAGATACACCAAGTGTAACACCTAATGACCCAGGATCTGATACACCTGTTGTCTCACCGTAAGGCGGAGCAGCTAGTATCAAGTACGTTGACCAAACAACGATTCAAACCCCTGCCAGTGATCAAGTCGGTGGTAAATCAGAGTGACACGATCAAACTACTCCAACTGCGGACAAGATCAAGTATTATGAAGATCGATCGCTATGTTCTTGTAAGCGATGAATTCCCAGCAGGAGTTCACTTCGATACCGATGCATCAGTAGATCAAACCTGGACAGTAACGCTGAAACATGGTGAAAACTCCGGTTGACCAAACGATCCACATAATCCAACAGATCCAATCAATCCAAATGATCCCAGCAGTCCTGTAACACCCAGCGACAGATCAATGGAAGATAGATGCAATGTCAACTGTTCACTATTGTAGGTGCAGGTAGTCAAACACCAGCAGACAATGTTCAAAATGCACAATGGACACGTACCTTAAAAACTACTTGATGAAAGTTACAGGTGAGGATTCTAACCCTGATGAAGCATGGACAACTAATCAAGACTAATCTGTGATGCAACCCAACGCACAAGTGTTACTGGATACTATGCGGATAAAGGCAAGTGTTGCTTCTAAGACAGTCACTCAAGAGAAATCTCTTCGAAGAAACTGTAACTTACAAAACCACTTGGAAACTTTGGTTCCCAAAACCAGAGACACCAAACGATCCAAACTTCCCCATCAACACCAGAAAGTGAGAAGTATCCAAATCAGTCCAACGGATCCCAGAACGAAACCAGGTCAACCAGTTTGATCCTAATGTACCGGGCGCTAAATTGCCATACTTGCCAGATCCAAAAAGATCCAAGCAAACCAGGTAAAACCAGTAGAACCAGGAAAACCAATCACTCTCGCAACCCAGGTGACGACGCACCAGTATCTACGTACCAATCGTAAATGATGTGAAGAAACCAACTAAACAAACAGTTAAGTTTGAAGGAGCCGGCGATAAAGACTCCAGCCGACAAACGTCCAAGACGACTTCATTCACTGGTGAAAGTAAACAAAGCTGGATGGAAGCACAAACATGGACTGAGAAGAGCCATACTTACGGTAAGGTATCTGTACCCAGTAATTCCAGGTTACTACGCTGATAAGACGAGGAAGCTGGTGGTAAGACAGTTGCCCAGAAAATCACGAAGCAACAGATACAGTAACCTACAAACCACTTGCCGACTTGGTCTCCAAAACCAGGAACACTCAGATCAGTCCAAAGCTTCCCATCAACGCGCAAAAAGTGAAGTATCCAAATGATCCAACAGATCCAGGTGAAGCCAGGTGACCAGTTGTTCCAGACGTACGAGCTGCTAAACCATACTTCTTGCCAGATCCAAAAAGATCCAAGCAAACCAGGTAAACTTCAGTAGAACTACAGGAAAACCAATCACTCCTGAAACCCAGGTGACGACACACCAGTATCTACGTACCAATCGTAAATGATGTGAAGAAACCAACTAAACAAACAGTTAAGTTTGAAGGAGCGAGGCGACCGAGACTCCAGGAGACAATCTCCAAGATGACTTTACATTTACTGGTAAAGAAAACAGAGCTTCTGGAACTACAACATGGGCTGAGAAGAGAGCCATGCTCAGTTTGTAAGGCATCTGTACCAGTAATTCCAGGTTACTACGCTGGATAAGACAGAAGCTGGTGGTAAGACGTTACTCCAGAAAATCACGAAGCAACAGATACGGTAACCTCACAAAACCACTGCAAACTTGGTTTCCAAAACCAGGACACCAGATCAGTCCAAACTTCATCAACACCAGTGAAGTATCCAAATGATCCAACAGATCCAGGCCAAACCAAGGCAAACCAGTTGTTCCAGACGTACCAGGCTACAAACCATGCTTCTGCAGATCCAGAGATCCAAGCAAACCAGGTAAACCAGTAGAACCAGGAAAACCAATCACTCCGAAAACCCAGGTGACGACACACCCAGTATCTACGTACCAATCGTAAATGATGTGAAGAAACCAACTAAACAAACAGTTAGTTTGAAGCGAGCAGGCGATGAGACTCCAGGAGACACCGTCCAAGATGACTTTACATTTACTGGTCTGAGTAAACAGCTTCTGGAACTACAACATGGACTGGAGAAGAGCCATACTTACGGTAAAGGTATCTGTACCAGTGATTCCAGGTTGCTACGCTGATAAGACAGAAGCTGGTGGTAAGACAGTTACTCCAGAAAATCCTGAAGCAACAGAGATACAGTGACCTACAAACCACTTGGAAACTTGGTTCCCAAAACCAGGAACACCAGACGATCCAAACTTCCCATCCAACACTCAAAAGTGAAGTAATCCAAATGATCCAACGATCCAGGTAAACCAGGAAAACCAGTTGTTCCAGACGCTACCAGGCTATCGACTCATACTTCTGCCAGATCCAGATCCAAGCAAACCAGGTAAAAGCAGCAGAACCAGGAAAACCAATCACTCACTGAAAACCCAGGTGAGCGACACACCAATTATCTACGTACCAAGTCGTAAATGATGTGAAGAAACCAACTAAACAAACAGTCCCAAGTTTGCAGCGAGCAAACGATAAGACTTCCAGGCAATGTCCAATGATGACTTTACATTTACTGGTAAAGTAAACGAAAGCTTGCAGACTACAACATGGACTGAGAAGAAGGCCGCTACTTACGGTAAGGTATCTCGACCAGTAATTTCCAGAGTTACTACGCTGATAAGACAGAAGCTGGTGGTAGGGCAGTTACTCCAGAAAATCCTGGAAGCAACAGACACAGTAACCTACAAAACACTTGGAAACTTGGTCTCAAAACCAGAACACCAGATGATCGACTTCCCATCAACACCCAAAAGTGAAGAAGTATCCAAATGATCCAACAGATCCAGGTAAACTTCAGGTAAACCAGTTGTTCCTAGACGCTACCGTGCTACGCATGCTTGCCAGATCCAAAAGATCCAAGCAAAACCAGGTAAACCAGTAGAACCAGGAGAAACCAATCACTCCTGAAAAAGCCAGGTGACGACACACCAGTGTCTACGTGCCCACTCGTATTAAATGATGTGAAGAAACCAACTAAACAAACAGTTAAGTTTGAAGGAGCAGGCGATAAGACTCCAGGAGACAATGTCCAAGATGACTTTACATTTACTGGTAAAGTAAAGCAAAGCTCTGGAACTACAACATGGACTGAGAAGAGCCATACTTACGGTAGGTATCTGTACCAGTAATTCAGGTTACTACGCTGATAAGACAGAAGCTGGTGAAGCGGTTACTCCAGAAAATCCTGAAGCAACAGATACGGTAACCTACAAACCACTTTGAAACTTGGTTCCAAAACCAGGAACACCAGATGATCCAAACTTCCCATCAACACCAAAAGTGAAGTATCCAAATGATCCAACAGATCCAGGTAAACCAGGAAAAACCAGTTGTTCCAGACATACCAGGCTACAAACCATACTTGCGCCAGATCAAAGAATCCAAAGCAAACCAGGTAAAACCAGTAGAACCGGGAAAGACCAATCACTCCTGAAAACCCAGGCTGACGACACACCTATCTACGTACCAATCGTAAATGATGTGAAGAAACCAACTAAACAAACAGTTAGTTTGAAGGAGCGATGAACTCCAGGAACAATGTCCAAGATGACTTTACATTTACTGGTAAAGTAAACAAAAGCTTGGAACTACAACATGGACTGAGAAGAGCCATACCTACGGTAAGGTATCTGTACCAGTAATTTCGAGTTATTACGCTGATAAGACAGAAGCTGATTAGTGGAACAGTTACTCCAGAAAATCCTGAAACAACAGATACAGTAACCTACAAAACCACTTGGAAACTTGGTTCCAAAACCAGGAACACCAGATGATCAAACTTCATCAACACCAAAAGTGAAGTATCAAATGATCCAACAGATCCAGGTAAAACCAGGTAAAACCAGTTGTTCCAGACGTACTGGGCTACAAACCATACTTGCCAGATCCAAAAGGATCCAAGCAAACCAGGTAAAACCAGTCGAACCAGGAAAACCAATCACTCCTGAAAAGCCCAGGTGACGACACACCAATTATCTACGTACCAATCGTAAATGATGTGAAGAAACCAACTAAACAAACAGTTAAGTTTGGAAGGAGCAGGCGATAAGACTCCAGGAGACAATGTCAAGATGACTTTACATTTACTGGTAAAGAAAACAAAGTCTGGAACTACAACATGGACTGAGAAGAAGCCATACTTATGGTAAGGTATCGACCAGTAATTCCAGGTTACTACGTGGATGAGACAGAAGCAGGTGGTAAGACAGTTACTCCAGAAAATCACGAAGCAACAGATCAGTAACCTACAAACCACTTCTGGAAACTTGGTTCCAAAAACCAGAGAAACAAACGATCCAAACTTCCCATCAACACCAAAAGTGAAGTATCCAAATGATCCAAACGGTCCAGGTAAACCCAGGTAAGCCAGTGGTTCCAGACGTACCGGGCTACAAACCATCTTGCCAGATCCAAAGATCCAAGCAAACCAGGTCAACCAGTAGAACCAGGTAAGGAGCTACCAAACCTTCCAACAAACCCAGGTGAAGACACCCCAATCATCACGTTCCAATCTGAAATGATGTGAAGAAACCAACTAAAACAAACAGTTAAGTTTGAAGGAGCAGGCGATAAGACTCCAACCGACAATGTCCAGATGACTTTACGTTTACTGGTAAAGAAAACAAAAGCTTCTGGAACTACAACACGGAATGAGAAGACTATACTTACGGTAAGGTATCTGTTCAGTAATTCCAGGTTACTACGCGGATAAGACAGAAGCGGGTGGTAAAGACAGTTACTCCAGAAAATCCTGAAGTAGTAGAGATTGTTACCTATAAACCACTTGGAAGCTTGGTTCCAAAAATCTGATGATCCTAAATTCCCATCAACACCAGATGTGAAATATCCAAATGATCCAACAGATCCAACAAAACCAGGTAAACCAGTTGTTCCAGACGTACCGGGCTACAAAGCCATACTTGCCAGATCCAAAAGATCCAAGCAAAACCAGGTCGACCAGTAGAACCAGGTAAGGAACTTCCAAACCTTCCAACAAACCCAGGTGATGACACACCAATCATCTACGTTCCAATTGTACCAGTAACTCCAGAGAAACCAGTAACTCCAGAGAAACCAGTGACTCCAGAGAAACCAGTAGCTCCAGAGAACCAACTCTGCTAAAGAAAATACTCATGTTGCCAAATACTGGTACTGAAGATCATACTAGCTTAGCAGCACTTGGACTTCTTGGAGTAATGAGTGGATTTGGACTTGTAGTTCGTAAGAAAGAAGATTAGAATAAATATTTAATCCTATTGAAATGTACTTTGGACTAGATGATCGAGTCTATAGCATGACAGAGGGCAAAACATTTTAAGAATGTTTTGTCTTCTTTTAGTTATCAAATTTGGTATTCAATATTACCTCACAATACTGTATAGAGATAATGTATGCGTAATACTCAAAATGAATCAAACTTAAATTTTTATGTCTAAATTCCCAAACTAACTTCTAGAGAAATTAGCCAAATTACCCAAAATGTGTTTTTAGCCAGATTTATCTGCATTAGTCTAGCTTTTATCAATGGAAAATGT
>BNJV01002202.1_pt1 | contig 49257 bp, 47 predicted proteins | sample 8540591 | NCBI WGS metagenome assembly BNJV01 (sample SAMD00202457, study PRJDB9452) | human saliva metagenome | host: Homo sapiens | reverse complement strand
ATCGGGGTGGTGCGGGCCGGAGGAGTCGGACAGGCGTGCAGCCGGTATTGATGTCACCGCCAGGTCCTACGCTCGGGGCATGGCTCGTTACGCGCCCGAACCGGACTCGCCCTCGTTGCTCGATGCCGCCGGTCCCGATGGCTCCGGCCTCGTCGACGACCCCGCCCGCTGGCCGGCCGGCTGCGTCCGCGGACGCTTGACGACGTCGTCGGCCAGGACCATCTGCTCGCCCTCGACGCCCCGCTGGGCCGCATGGTCGCCTCCGGCCGCCTGTCCTCGATCATTCTGTGGGGTCCGCCGGGCTGCGGTAAGACGACGGTCGCCCGGCTCCTGGCCGACCGCACCGGCCTGGTCTTCGAGCAGGTCTCGGCGACCTTCTCCGGCGCGGACTACCTGCCCGACGGCGTTGAGCGACAGCCCCTCTACGAGCCCACCGCCAACGGTCACGAGCGCCGTATCCGTGAGCGTCTGGCGCACTGGGAGGGCCCTGCGGGCGCGCAAGCGCCGACCTCCCGGCGGGGTGGCGGGCGGATACGCCTACTCCCCGCCGCGGCGCACGGCCTCCAGCATGAGGGTGGCCACGTCCGTGACCCGCACGTCGGCGCCCTCGGAGGCGACGCCGTCGGAGAGCATCGTGGTGCAGAAGGGGCAGGCGGTGGCGATGACCTGCGCGCCGGTGCCGATGGCCTCGCGCGAGCGCTCCACGGCGATGCGCGTCCCGATGGTCTCCTCCATGAAGGCGCGCGCGCCGCCGCCCCCGCAGCAGAAGCCCCGCTCGTGGCTGCGCGGCATCTCCACCGTGGTCGCGCCGGTCGCCTCCAGCAGCTCGCGCGGTGGGGAGTAGACCTGGTTGTGGCGGCCCAGGTAGCAGGCGTCGTGGTAGGTGACCGTCGGGATGACCGGCTCTCCCGGCTGCCGTGCCGTCTGCCTCCCCGCCCGACGGCGCCGCTGGGTCTTGGCCTGAGTGCAGTGGTCTCCGTGCCTCTGTCGGAGTGTCCCCAGCCGGTGAGTCGCCGGTCTCCCCGGAGACGGGTGTCAGCGCGTCCGGGGCCGGGGAAGCGGGTGGGGCGTCGGACACCGTCGAACTGCCCGTGAGCCTGCGGCGGCAGGGGGCGCAGCTGCCCCTCGCGCACGAGCCGGTTGAGCAGCTGGGTGTAGTGGACGACCTCGTAGCGGCCCCCGATCTGCGGGTACTCCCGCGAGATCGTGTTGAAGCAGTGCGCGCAGGTCACCACGATCCTCTGCGCCCCGACCTCACCCAGGGTCTCCACGTTCTGCGCGGCGAGCATCTGGTAGAGGATCTCGTTGCCGGCGCGCCGGGCCGGGTCACCGGTGCAGGTCTCGGCGTCGCCGAGGACCGCGAAGCTCACCCCCGCGGTGTGCAGCAGCTCGGCCACAGCCCGCGTCGTCTTCTTGGCCCGGTCCTCGTAGGCGCCGGCGCAACCCACCCAGAACAGGTAGTCGACGTCCGCGGCGCTCTCGACGTCGTCGCCGATGACCGGCACCTCGAAGTCCAGGTTCTTGGCCCAGTCCAGGCGCTTGCGCGCCGGCAGCCCCCACGGGTTCCCCTTGACTCCATCTTGCGGAACATGCCGCCGAGCTCCTTGGGGAAGGCCGACTCCATGAGCACCTGCTGGCGGCGCACGTCGACGACGTGGTCGACGTGCTCGATATCCACTGGGCACTGGTCCACGCAGGCCCCGCAGGTGGTGCAGGCCCACAGGACGTCGGCGGGGGATGACCTCCCCGGCCAGGGGAGCGGGGCGCGTGGCCACGCCCGTCTCGGTGGGGGCCGCCTTGGCCGCCAGCAGCGCGCCGAGCACGTCGCCGGTGTGGGCGGTGCCCGGCTCCAGGCCCAGGTTCGTCTCGCGTGCCAGCCCGTCGTGCATGCCCAGCGCCTTGCCGACCAGCCCGCCGGAGGTGGGGCGGGAGGCCACCATCTCCTCGGTGACGTCGTCGGGCCTCGACCCCCAGGGCATTCGCGGCCCGCAGGTAGGGGGCGGCTGCGGCGTGGCGGTCGCGCAGCGCCATGACGAACAGCTTGGGGGACAGGGGCTTGCCGGTGTTCCACGCCGGGCACAGGTCCTGGCAGCGGCCGCACTCGGTGCAGGTGAGAAGTCCAGCAGGCCCTTCCAGGTGAAGTCCTCGATGCGGCCCACGCCCAGGCGCACCTCGGGGCCCTCGCCGGAGTCGGCGGCCTCCATGGCCTCCTCCAGCGTGTCCATGGTGGCTTCTGTCAGGGGCTCGTCGCCGACCATGAGCGGCTGGAGCGGGCCCAGGGCCTTGGAGCCGTCCACCGCGGCGCGCGTAGACGTTGAGGATCGCCAGGAACCGGTGCCAGGCCACACCCATCGAGGGCTGCAGGCCCACGACGACGAACCAGGTCATCGACAGCACCACCTTGATGGTGGCGACGACGAGGATCGCGTTGCCCAGGGCGTCGGGGCTCACGTGGGCGAGAAGCGGGCCGGTCCAGGCCGTCAGCGGGAAGTGCGTCCAGGAGGCCAGGGCCCGCTGCGCCGGGTCGGGGGAGGCGGTGAGGAAAGCGTGCTCCAGCATCCGCAGCGCCAGCACGCAGGCGACCACGCCCGATGATGGTGGCCTCGACGAACTTCGCCTGGGCCGACGTCGAGCCGGCGAAGCGTGAGGTGCGCGGACGCTTGCCGCCGTCGGAGTCCGGGGCGTAGGGCGGGGCGGCCCGGCCGGCCCGGGTCATGCGCCAGCGCAGGATGGTCAGACCCACGATCCCGAAAGCGGACAGCCAGGCGATGAGCTCGACGACCCAGGCCCACCAGGCGGCGTGCCCGATGAGCGGCAGCGCGAAGTCGGCCCCGCCCAGGACCTGCCCGTAGCCGGCCACGAGCGTGAGGAACAGCAGCGGAAAGGAGACCATGACCAGCCAGTGGGCGGCCTTGATGAAGGGGCGGCCCTTGAAGGCGGTGTGGCCCACGAGCGCACCCAGCGTGAGCACCAGGCGCCGACCGACCGGGCGCAGACGCTCCGGCGCGGTCGCACGGCCCACGGCCATGCGGGCGCCAATAGTGAAACAGGCGCGTGCGAAAACTGCGATACCGATCGTCGTGGCGATGACGACGATGACGACACAGACGATCTGCACGGCACTCATCGGGGCGGGCTTCCTCAGGTCTCCGAAGGCAAAGGCGGAAGCGCTGGGAGGTGGGCCGGTGGCGCCCCGGAGGGTCGCCTGCGCGGCACACCGTTGGCGCTCCCCGTCAGCCTACCCGGGGGCGGGGCCGGGAGCCGTGACCGGGCGGGGTGAGGTGGGAGGTGTCAGACCTGGGGGCTGAGGCGCGACGGAGGAGAAAGTGTCACGATTGGCGACTTTTTCGAGGCGCGGCCGACGGCCGCGAGCTCGACAGGAACCTCGAAAACTGGCTTTGACCTGCGAAGATGCTGTGGTGTCGAGTGTGGAGGCCCTCGCGAACGGTGCTCGGGCGGGAAAAAGTCGCCAATCGTGACACGGGACCGAAAAGTTTGCCGACCCCGCAATGGGGCCGGCGACTGACGGAGTCCTCAGCTGCTGATGGCGCGCTGCGCGTAGGGGGAGTCGGGGCGGCGGGCGCTGTACCACCTGGCGGCCTGGCGCAGTCCGAGCTCACGCACCAGGGTGACGGTGGCCCCGGAGATGATGGCGAAGGTGACGATCTCGGCCAGCTTGTAGTTGAGGAGCTGGTCCTCCTCGCGTGGGGCCGGCCGGCCGGAGATCGCCCGCCAGCCGAGCGCCACGACCTTCTCGGCCACGAACCCGGAGGCGAGCGTGGCCACGGCCGCGGTCGCCTTCCACATGAAGTCGGTGGTCTGGTCGATCTGGGCGGGGTCCTGGTCGCTCATGAGTCCTCCTTGCGCCCGGGTCGGGCGGCGTCGTGGGTACCTGCGTGCTGGCGGCGGACCGATGGCGTCGGCCCGTTCCGCCCCGATCATGCCGCACCTGGGCCGACGGCGCAGCCAGTGTCCTGCCCGCGTGGCGCCTTTCAGCCGATGAGCCCTCTCTGCGCGCCGAGGGCCAGCAGCGCGTACAGCGCGGCGAAGACTCCGGCGATGCTGGCGCAGATGAGGGCGGGCGGCGCCGGTAGGTCAGGACGGCGACGTACTCGCGCAGCCAGGCGTTGACGATGTAGAACCAGGCCGTGCGCGCCGGTGCCACCGCCCACGGCACCCCCATGTCGGAGGCGAGGATCGCGGTGCGCACCGAGTGGAAGGAGCTCGTCACCAGCAGCACCTGCGGGTCGACCATGCCGCGCTCGGTCAGGAGGTCGCGGGTGCAGGAGATGTTCGTGCGGGTCGTCGTCGAACGGTCCTCCAGGAGGATCCGCTTGGCCGGGATGCCGCGGGCGATCGCGTAGTCGGCCATGGCGCGCGCCTCGCTGACCGGCTCATCGACGCCCTGCCCGCCGCTCATGACCAGCAGTGGTACGCCTGGGCGGAGGGCCTCCTCCTCGCGCCAGGCGTCGATGCCGCCGGCGATCCGCGAGCCCAGCAGCGGCCCGACCTTCCCGTTGATGAGCCCGGCACCATGGACCACGACGACGTCGGGGTGCGGCACGGTCCGGCGTCCGCCCCAGATCCGTTGCACCACCGTCTGACCCAGGAAGATGAGGAGGAAGATGCCCAGGTAGGCGCAGGCGCAGAACATGAGCGCGGCGACCAGGAGTGCCCAGGGGTTGGCGGTGGCCACGAGGGCGGCGGCGGTCATCGGTGTGGCGATGAGGGCCAGACCGGCCGCCAGGCACAGCAGGTTGCTCAGGCGCCGCCCCTCGCGGCGGATGAGGACAACGCCGTTGAACATGAGTAGGAACGGCATGAGGGCGATGAGCAGGAAGAAGGCGACGCTGCCCAGTCCCACCGGGACCTTGAGGGCGGGGATGAGGGAGGCGAGGTGGAGCAGTGCTCTGCCGCCGAGCCGACCAGGAGCAGGAAACAGGGAAACCCCGTTGCGCAGCCGGCGGTCGTCGCGGCGCCGCGAGAGCCTGAGGAGCCCCCACCACAGCGCCAGCGCGGTGATATCGATCAGCGGGAGCGGGAGGAACCAGGGGGTGCTCATGGGGGGGCTCCTCTCGTAGGGCAGGGGGGCTTGGTCGCCGAGCAGGAGAGCTCTTCCTGGCATGGCGCGGGATGCGGGCTGACGAGCCGGAGCTCATCACAGAACCGGGGCCGGCTGGTGCCGCCTTGCGCTCATGCGATCAGTTAGGAGGCGGCTGAGGATGAGTGGGAGCGTTGTTGGGACGATCCGTGGGAGGCGGCCCTCCACCCTTCGGACGACGGCGCCGCATCCGTTCCTCCTCGGCGTGAGGTCGGGGTACCCGCCCGTGCGGGAGGCTCGCGCCTCGATCTAACGTATGGGCTTGCCCGCGTGGGCGCGGTCGTAATCGGTCTGGGCCTGAGCGATGTCCTTCCGGTGCGCCAGCGACCAGTCGGCCAGGGCTCTCAGTAGATGCGTCAGGCTCGCCCCCATCTCGGTGAGCCGGTAGTCGACCTGGGCGGGAACCGTGGGGTAGACCGTGCGGCGCACCAGTCCGTCGCGCTCCAGACGCCGCACCGTCAGGGTGAGCATGCGCTGCGAGACTCCGCCGACGGCGCGCTGCAGCTGCCGGAAACGCAGCGGACCGTGCGTCAGCTCCACGATGACCAGCAGGGACCACTTGTCTCCTAGCCGGTCGTGGACCGCCCGGATGCCGGGATCCTCGCGGTGCACCCGGGTGCAGCGCTCCAGAGGCACCGGACCGGGGTCCTCGGTGGTCACATCGCTGTGCGTCGGTGACAAGAAACTGCCTCCTTGTGGGTGCATGCACGATGCCTCAGGCTCATGCGCAGAAGGTTCGGTGGCCGCGGGAGGCGGCTTCCTCAGTGCGGTTGAGTCTGAAGGAGACTACCATGATCATGGTGACCGGTGCGAGCGGACGGTTCTCCTCGGCCGTCCTGGCGGAGCTGCGCGCTCGCGGTATTCCGGCGGTGGGTGGCAGCCGCACGCCGTCGGCGGGCAACGGCATGTTGACTTCAGCATCCCGGACAGCCTGGACTTCACCGGCGTCAACACCCCTGCTGCTGGTGTCCGCCGGGGCGCAGGAGGACGACCGGCAGATCGCCTTCAACCGCGTCGCTGTTGAGGTCGCGGCGCGCGACGGCGTCTCTCACCCGCTCACACGAGTCTCACTGGCGCGGGAGACCACCTGTCGATGGCTCTGCCGCACCGAGTCACTGAGCGAATCATCATGGCCAGCGGCATGACATGGACTATTCCTGCGCAACAGCGTCTCACGCCGAGATTCTCGCGGCCCCGCTGTCGGGAGAAGCAAGGAGAGCGCTGAGAATCGTGTCGCCGCTGGGTGACGGGGCCATCGCCGCGGTGGCACGACGAGATCCTGGCTCGCGCGCGGCCGCCCGGTCCTCAGCGACCCAGGCGGGCACGAGGGGAGGGTTTACGAGCTGGTGGGAAGCCGTGCGTTTCCGCCGCCGACGTCGTAGGCCGCCTGGGCTGCGAGGCGAGAAACATCGGCCCGCGAGTACCGGCAGCTGCTCGCCGAGAATGGGATGCAGGCCTTCCGGGCCAGTCCCTGATGCTCTCGATCTCCAGTGTCATCCGGCACGGGTTCCTGGCCAGAACGGGTGATGACCTCCCTACCTGCTGGGCCGGGAGCCCACGGATCCGCTCTCCGTCGCGGCCGAGGTCATGGCCAACCAAGCTCCAGCGTCATAAGACGTAAGGTCGGTGGGTCCCAATGGGACGGCTCCGGAGGTTGCCGGCTGCCGGTCCCGTGCGGAGGGTGACGCAGGAGTGGTGCGCCAGGGCGATGGGTTTCCTGGTGCGGGCACCGGAGTTGCGTCGACGGGCGCCCTCGAACTACAGTTGACCTGCAACGACAGGGGAGCGCCCCCTGTCGCCGGTCCGCCACCACTGGCCGACGGGCCGACACCGACGGCGCTGAGAGTGCGGACACCCGCAGACCCTCGAACCTGCTCCGGTTAGTACCGGCGAAGGAAGTCGAGATTCATCTCCCCGGCGCGCCCCAGACGGCGTCCGCCCTCCGGAGAACCATCCAGGAGGCACACATGAGCATCCAGTCCACCTGCCGCCCCGGTTGGCCTGCCCTGGCCTCAGCCGCCGCGCTCGTCCTGCCGGAACCGCCGCCGGCGCCGTCGGCCTGAGCCTGGCCGCCTGCGGCAAGGGCAAGAAGGCCGGCCCCAGGCCGACTCCAAGACCGTCACCGTCGTCACCCACGACCCTTCCACGTCTCGGACGACCTCATGAAGGCCTTCACCTCCGAGACCGGCTACACCCTCAAGATCGCCACCTCCGGGGACGCCGGCGCTCTGGTCAACAAGCTCGTCCTGACCATGATCGCCCCTGGCGACGCCGTCTTCGGCATCGACAACACCTACGCCACCTGCGCTCGACCAGGGCGTCATCGACACCTCCGCCACCGTCACTCCCGCCCAAGGGCGCGCGAGAGCCACGTCGTCGCCGACACCCTGCCCTGGCGCCCATCGACGTCGGCGATGTCTGCCTCAACATCGACACCGGCTATCTTCACCGGTAAGGGCCTGACGCCCCCGGCCACCTCGAGGACCCTCACCAGCCCGAGTACAAGGGCCTGCTCGTAGCCATCAACCCACGAACTCCTCGCCCGGCATGGCCTCGGCTGCTGGCCACCATCGGCCACTTCGGCGCCGGCTCCTTCGCCGACCACTGGAAGCAGCTCATGGCCAACGGCGCCCGGATCGCCGAGGACCGGAGCGCCGCCTACGAGACCGACTCCTCCGGCAGCGGCAAGGGCACCTATCCCATCGTCGTCTCCTACGCCTCCTCGCCCTCCTTCACAGTGTCCAAGGACAAGAGCTCCAGCTCCACCTCCGCCCTGCTGGACACGGCCTCCGCCAGGTCGAGTACGCCGGGGTCCTCAGCGCGCGCCGCCAACCCCGAGGGCGGCAAGGCCTTCGTGGAGTGGATGCCTCCAAGGTCGTCCAGGAGGACATCCCCGGCCAGATGTACATGTACCCGGTCCTGCCCGACGCCGCCCTGCCCGAGACCCTCACCAAGTTCGGGCAGCTGTCGAAGTCGCCGGTGAAGGTCGACCCCAAGCGAGATCACCACCCACCGCGAGGAGTGGCTGAACACCTGACCGAGGCCGTCTGGCGCGAGCACGCCGGGCGAGAAGACTGCCGCCGACGGATAGCTGCGCGGCCCGACGCGAAGCCTCCGGTACCGGTGCCGGGGCGGCCGGATCACGGCCGCCGACGCCGCTGCTCGACGCGCAGGCGGCCCCCGGCCCGGCTGGGGCGAGCGCGCCGGCTGGACCCCGGCCGTCGTCGGCCCGCTGGCCTTCCTGGCGGTCTTCTTCGCCCGGGCCTGTGGCCACGCTCATGCGGCCGCGGCCTCGCCCCCGACGGCGCCCTGACCTGAGCGGCTTCGGTGAGGTCCTGGCCCGCGAGCGCACCTGGCGGATCCTCACGCAGACCCTCACCCAGGCGGTACTCGGCACCGCCGTGTGCGTGGCCCTCGGCATCCCCGCCCTCGTCCTCACCGGCGCGCCTTCCCGGACGCGACCTGCTGCGCGGGTGGTGACGGTGCCCTTCGTGCTGCCGGGACCGTCGTCGTCGGCGTCGCCTTCCACGCCCTGGTCACCCGCGGCGGTCCCCTGGAGGCCCTGGGGCCCTGGACGGGACCCTGACCGCGGTGGTCGCCGCGCTGGCCTTCTTCAACTACGGGCTCGTGGTGCGCACCGTGGGCACCATGTGTCGCGGCTCGACCCGCGCGCCGTGGAGGCCGCCCGGGCGCTGGGGCCCTCGTCGATGCGGGCCTCGCCACCGTCACCCTGCCCGCCCTGGTCCCCCGCCATCGCCTCGGCCGCCTCCCCTGACCTTCCTGTTCTGCGCCACCGCTCACGGGTGGTGCTCGTGCTCGGCGGCGTGGGATCGGCACCATCGAGACCGAGATCTACTCGGCTGACCACCCAGTAGTCTCGACCTGCGGGCGCCGCCGTCCTGTCTGTCGTCCAGCCTCGGCGTCATCGCCCTGGCCCTGTGGGTGGCCGAGCGTGCGCGCGCCGTCACCCAGACGCGCCTGCGCCTGCGCACCGAGGTGCCCGCCCCACGGCTGCGCGCCGCCGACGCCCCCGCGCTCGCGGTCACCGCGGTCACGGTCGGGGGCTGCTGGTGGCGCCGATGGCGGTGCTGGTGGCGCGCGCGCAGCGTGACGGCGCCTCGGACGCTGGCCAACCACACCGACCTGGCACGACCGGCGGGCGCAGCGCCCCGCTCGCGACCGTGTGGGAGGCGGTCACGCGAACTCGGTGAGCGTGGCCGTGGCGGTCGCGCGGCCATCGCCCTGACCCTGGGGTGGCGGTGTGCCTGGTCGTCTCGCGCCGACCCCGCGGCCGGGCGCTGGCCCGTCATCACCGGCCTCGACGCCGCCTTCATGCTGCCGCTGGGCGTCTCCGCCGTGACGGTCGGCTTCGGCTTCCTCATCACCCTGGCGCGCCCGGCCGCTGGCGCTGACCCGCTCCTGGTGGATCCTGCCGCTGGCGCAGGCCGTCGGCGGTGCCGCTCGTGGTGCGCACCCGCTGCCGGCGCTGCGCGCCATCGACCCGCGCCAGCGCGAGGCGGCCGCCGCCCTGGGGCCGGACCCGGCCGGGTGCTGACTGTGGACGGCCCCAGCTGCTGCGCGCTGGCGGGCTGGCGGCCGGCTTTCGCCCCTGGCGACGTCGCTGCGAGTTCGGGGCGACGTCGTTCCCGGCCTCGCCCCCCAGGAGCCGACGCTGCCGGTGGTCGTCTACCGGCTCATCGGGCAGCCCCGGCCCCAGAACCAGGGGATGGCGCTGGCCGGGGGCGTGGTCCGGCGGTGGGCAGCGCCGCCGTCATGCTCGGCCGCGAGTGGCTCCAGACCTCGGCCTGGCCCCGGCGGGCGCGGCGCGCGGGCGCGATGTCGAGGTCGGGCAGGGCGTCGGCGCATCAGCCGGCCCCGCAGCGCGCAGCCTCCGCGGAGACCGGCCGGCACTCGGCGGGTACCACAGGCGAGAACAACGAGACGGCCCGGGTCTGCGGGCCCAGGACGGACGGAGGTGAGCGGCCATGAGCCCGACTACCAGCGACACCAGCGCTTCTGCGGGCCTGTCGGCGCGCGGGCTCGCGGTGACCTACGGGGACCTGCGCGCCGTCGACGGCGTCGACCTGGAGGTGGCTGCCGGCGAGGTCGTCGCCCTCCCCGGCCCTGGGCTCGGGCAAGTCCTCCCTGCTGCGGGCGGTGGCCGGCCTGGAGGACGGGCCGCCGGCGAGGTCGCCTGGGGCGGGCGGAGCATGGTGCGCGTGCCCGTCCACAAGCGCGCGCTTCGGCCTCATGTTCCAGGACGGCCAGTTTCTTCGAGCACCGCGACGTCGGCAGCAACATCGCCTACGGGCTCACCGGCCTGTCGCGGGCCCAGCGCAGTGAACGGGTGCGCGAGATGCTCGAGCTCGTCGGCCTGCCCGGCTTCGAGCGGCGGCGCGTGACGACCCTGTCCGGCGGGCAGGCCCAGCGGGTGGCGCTGGCCCGGGCGCTGGGCCCCGGCGCCGAGGTCTCCTGCTGCTCGACGAGCCCCCGTCCGCCCTGGACCGGGCCCCTGCGCGAGCAGCTGGCCACCGACGTGCGCACCATCCTGCGTCAGGGCGGTACCACGGCGCTCTACGTCACCCACGACCAGGACGAGGCCATGACCGTGGCCGACCGGGTCGGCGTCATGGAGGCCGGTCGCCTTCTGCGCCTGGACACCCCCCAGCGCCTGTGGGCCGACCCCGGAAGCAGCAAGGTGGCGCGGTTCCTGGGCTTCGACGTCGTCGGCGAGCTCGCTCTGCCCCCGGCGCGCTGCGCGTCGTGGAAGAGGCCGTGTGGGAGCCGGAGCTGCGGGGCGGGTCCGCGCAGACGGAGATGCCTGCGACACCGGAGACCCTGCCGGCCACTGTGCTGGCCTCGCGACTGCGCCGCGGCCAGTGGGAGGTCGATGTCGAGCTCGACCCCAAGCGGCTCGCCGAGCCGGCTGGGCCGGCCGGGAAGGTCGGTGTCGGCACCGATGCTGCGGCTGCGCGTGAGTCGGCCCGCGCCACAGCTCTGACCCGGCGCCCCCACGCTCCCCGGTGCGCACGTCACCCTGAGCCTCGACCTCGCCCGCACCGCCCGCCTGTAAGACAGCGGGGCGGGAGCCCTCGTCGTCGGGTCGTACCTTATGTCGCACGTTCGAGGGGTAGAGGGCACGAACGCGCGGCCTACCCTGCGACCGCACGGTTGAAGGGCGTTGGGCCACCTGTGGGTCACGGAAAGATCTCGAGGTAGGTCATGACCAGGCCAATTGTGTCCGCAGCGACACCGTGATCCTTGTCACCCGCTGATGTTTCTGGGCCCGCCCCGGTGCGGTTCCTGCCGGGACTTTTCTCCTGTGTGGCATCGCCGTTGTGGGCGGAGGAGAAGCCGTCGTTGACGGAGGAATGGCAAGGGGAACCGCGTCCGAATGCCGGGCGCTGCGCCGTCAGAAGATCACGAACAGGTCGCAGTTGAAGTCTCCAGTTGAGTAGCATCCACAGTGCTGGCAGTCGTGGGTGCCTCTGCGTCGGGCTCGCGCGTCGGCGTTGTCGCCGACCCCGAGGTCGCGTGTCCACAGCCTCGGCAATCGGCGCCTTCCTCAGTGATAATCCCGATCCTCCACCGCAAGGAGCCTGACATGTCCGCCTACGTCCGCTACTACCGGCGGCTTCAGGCACTCACTCAGCGCCTGAGCACCTACCTGACCGGTTGGAGGCTCGCGCCCGGGAGTTCGGCGTCAGCTCGGCCCGCACCGCGATGGAGATGCAGATCACCGACCCGGCCTCCGTCTCAGCCTTCCGCTCGGAGGTCGAGGCCCAGATCATGTTCCTGCACACCAAGGCCCAGCGGGTCTTCGCCAAGCACTTCGCCCCCTTCCTGGACATCGACGCCGACCTGTCCATCGAGGAGGACCGCCAGCTCTCCGCCCGCCTCCAGGACGCGGCCAACCTCGTGGGCAGCTTCGAGGTGCGACTGCGCAACATCATCGAGGAGGTCTTCGCCCCGGCCGTGCCGAGCAGGCCCGCGAGGAGTGGAACCGGGCCATGACCGACTGGCGCCAGGCACAGTTCTCCTTCACCTGCGACAAGTGCGGCGACCCGGTGCCGCTGCCCGAGCTCTACCACATGCCGGTGTTCATCACCTGCCCGCGCTGCAAGTCGCGCGTGGCCTTCCAGCCCACCCCGGCCATGGTGGCCGCACCCACCTGGGCCAAGGAGGTTGCTAAGACCACCTGCTACGCCGAGTGGCAGAAGTCCGAGTCCGAGCAGTCCGCCGAGGAGGGAGTGGGCCTGGCCTTCTTCTACTTCGTCGACTACGCCATCGCCCACCACCTCATGATGAACCGTCTGCTGCCCTTCTACGTGCGCTCCGAGGGCGGCCAGGAGGCCCTGCGCCGCGACGTGCGCAACGCTCTGGAGACCCGCACCCACCAGCTGCGCCCCGACGAGGTCTCCCCCCAGTACCACGCCATGGAGTACGTCAACTTCATGGGCGCCCTGGGCCGCTCGGCCCAGATCCTGGGCCAGGAGGGCCTCGACGACCGCCGCCAGCTCATCCTCCAGACGGTGCGCGACATCATGCGCCCCGACGAGCCCCTGGCCCGCTCCATCCTGGACAACACCTTCACCGAGGAGCTGTGGAGCCAGCAGGCCCACACCGCCGACCAGCTCTCCTGCGAGGTGCCCCGCTAGCGTTCCTACCCCCCCATCCGCCCGGCCCGACTCGCAGGCGGTGCCGAGACGGCCCGAGTCCGACGGCGCACCGCGTGACTCCTTCGCCGTCCCGTCAATGTGTCAGATCTTCGTTCCCCGTACGGCCCGACGCCGTTCGACACCATTCCCGAAAGGACCACCATGGTCGGCTTCCGCAAGAAGTCCCAAGACAGCTCCTCCCCCTCCCGGTCATCCGCTGCCAGGGCGGACGGGCGAGCAGGTGCCGCCGCCTCCGGCGCTGCCCAGCGCACCCGCGCGGGGCGCAACGAGCCCATTGCCCGCACCGGCAAAGGACGACGAGGCCCGGCCGCCGGCCGCCGCGGCTACAAGACCTCCGAGCAGATGGACTCGCGGTGCCTGACCCTGGCCGAATCGGCCTCCAGTGTCCTGGGCCGCTCCCTGGACCAGGCGCTGGGGCGACTCCCGGACGGTCCTGGTGGCCCCACCGCCTCCGCAGGCCCCACCGGACCAGCCGGGCCTGCGGGATCGGCCAGGGGGAACTGGCCCGACGCCGTCGGCGCCCCGGGCTCGACTAGGGGCCGGGGGGCATCTGCGGGTAGCGTGCGCAGCGCACAGGTTGGTGCCGGCCAGGTCGACACGGTCGCGGACATCGCCTCCGACATCGAGTTCTGACGGCTCGTCCCTGTGCCACCACCGGCCCCTGAGCCGGACAACCAGTCGCGCCGCACGCCCCAGGCGGCGCCATCCGCACCGAACCCGCACCATGCCCCGTACCGGGAAGGAGGCGAGAGATCCCATGAGCGCGCAACCGGCTCTGACCCTGGACAGGGTGGAGATCTGGCTGTCCCGGCACGGTATCGCCGCCGGCCCCGAGGAGGACGGCGCCGTCTTCATGGGCTTCCCGGGCTGCGACATCGGCGTCTACCTCCATGACGAGGAGGCCGCCCTCGTCGTGGCCGGCATGTGGCGCGGACGCCCGGAAGCCGAGCGCCTCGATGAGATGCGCGCCTTCATCGACGCCCAGCACCGCTCCACCTACGGCCCGGACCTGGCCGTCACCCCCGCCCATGACCCGCGCCTGCTCCTGCTGAGCACCCAGATGGTGGCCTACGTCGGTGCGGGCATGAGCGAGGCCCAGCTCGACGCCTTCATGGACATGGGTCTGGGCATGACCCGCGCCTTCTTCTACGCCGTGGAGGAGCGCTTCCCCGAGCTCGTCACCTGGGAGGAGGACTGATGGCCTGGTGGAATCAGCCGGAGGGGTCGGTGACCCCGACCGTGACCCTCAGGCGGCTCGCCGCCTGGATGGCCGCGCGCGGTCACCGCTACGACATCGACCTGTCCGAGGGAGTGGTGCGCTCCTCGATGTCCGGATTCGACTACGTGCTCATGGTGGTCGACCGCCGGATCCTCGTCGTGCGCGCCCACCACCGGCTCGCCGCCGCCCTCCCGGGAGCCGCGGCGCTCTCGCGGGTGCGCGCCGTGGCCCAGGAGGTCTCCAGCGGCCGGCTCATCCCCGCCCTCTACACCGAGGTCGACGACGCCGGCCTGGCCCTGTGCGCCGAGGCTCTCACCAACATCGGGGTCGGGCTCGACGACGCCCAGCTCGCCGGCACCATGGACTTCATCCTCGAGGGCATCGACGGCGCCCTGCGCGAGGTCCTCAGCCTTCTTGCGGCCGAAGATGCCGATGCCGACGAGTGGCCCGCCGTCGGGCCGGAGGCTGAGACCGAGGTCGAACCCGGGCCCCAGGCCGAGAGCGAGCCGGAGACTGAGACTGACGGTGAGGGCGACCGGGCGACCGTCATCGCCCTGCCCGATGCGCCCCAGCCCATCCGGCCCACCGGTGACACCGGTACTGCCGCGGCGACGGGAGGGGAGCCGGTGCGCGAGAGCGCGCAGACAGCTGCGGGTGCGATGGTCGAGGGCATGCCTGCTGACATGTCGGATGCGACGGTGGAGATGGCGGCCGTCGTCGACGGGCCGGGCCCCGGTGCCCCGGGTGATACTGAGGGCGGAACCGGGGTTGAGACAACCGACACCTCCAAGCCCCTGCTCGTGTCCTAGCACGCGCGGGTCTCGCGGACCCGGCGCTGCGGCACCCGCTGGAAACACTGGAGTGGTGGGAGTCGCCGTCGGGGTGCCCGGTCCTGGAGCCGGCCGGTCCGGACGTTGCTCCGGCTTCAGACATGCCCCGCGGCCGAGTTGCCGCTGGCCGTTGCAGTAGCGGATTCTATAACTGTTCGGTAACACTGGACGTCGGACAACCGCCCTCTGGACGAAAGGAGCCCGATATGCCCATGCCACCGTTCACCGGTGAGCGGTGCGGGACGACGCTCCTCCCACGGCGTCCCTGGGGTGCGCGGATCGCATTCCGTGCGTTCTTGCAGCACACGGTGGAAGCCTTCGCCTCATGACGGTGCAACGTCAGGCTCCGCCCGGAAGGACAGACTCCATGACCACACGCGAAGACATCCTCGAGCGTCTGGCCTACGCCGATGCCCTCGGTCACGGCCCCCAGACCTCGGCCCTCATCGCGGAGGCCGTCAGCTGGGCGGACGCACTGGGCGACGAGGACCTGCGGATCGCCACCCGGCTGGCCCTGACCGAGGCCTACCAGCAGGGCAACGAGGCATGGAAGGCGCTGTCGCCCTTCGCGTGGAACCTCGGCCGCTACCAGCGCCACCCCGAGGCCTTCGACAGCGCCCAGGCACGCACCCCTGCACTGGCACTTCAAGTGGGCGGTGGCCGTGGCCGGCGCCAACCCCAAGGTCTCCAAGGACAAGGTGCGCCAGCTCGAGGCCAGCCTCGAGGAGTTCTACCGCGCCGAGGGCGCCTCCATGCACGTCGTTCACGGCGAGCGCGCCTCCGTCGCCGGCCTGCTGGGACTCGAGGAGGAGGCCGCCGAGGAGCTGGCCGCCTGGCGGGCCACCCACCGCGACGAGAACGCCGACTGCGAGGGCTGCGACCCGATGCGCCAGGTCGCCTTCGCCTACCGCACCGAGGCCTGGGAGCTGGCCGTGGCCACCGCCGTGCCCGTGCTGACCGGCGCCGTCAGCTGCTCCGTGCAGCCCCAGACCACGCAGTCCCTCGCGCTGCTGCCCCTGCTGGCCTCCGGTCGGCCCCGGGCGGCCTGGGAGGCGCACCTGCGCTCCTACCGGGAGATCCGCCGCAGCCCCAAGGCCCTCATCTCCCTGGCCTACCACCTGGAGTACCTGGCCCTCGTGGGGCGGGTGGACCGGGGCCTGGAGATCCTGCGCCGTCACCTGTCCTGGCTGGCCCAGGCCGAGTCCGCCTACGTGCTGCTGTCGGCCCTGCGCGGCATGAGCCTGGTGCTGCGCGAGGCCGAGCGGGCCGGCCGCGGTGAGGAGGCCCTCGGCGTCGAGGTCCCGTCCGCCGACCTGTGGTACCCGCTGCCGGGGTCTGGAGGCCTCCACCCCATCTCGCGCGTCTACGCCGAGATGACCGGCTGGGCCCGGCGCCTGGCCCAGCAGTTCGACGTGCGCAACGGCAACTCCACCATCTCCGACCACCTCGAGCGCTCCCTGGTTCGGGCCGCCTTCGACGCCGCCCCCGGCGCGGTCCACGGGCTGGGCGTGGAGGTCGACCTCCTGGAGCCCTCCGAGGAGCTGCCAGAGCCGGCCCAGACGAGCCTGACCGTGGACGAGGACGGCGCCGCACCCGACGTCGCCTCCCTCCTGGGTCTCGTGACCGACGACAACGGCCTGGTCCAGGAGCACGCCCCCCGCACGACGTCGCCGAGCCAGGAGGCGGCGGGCCGACGCGCCCGTGCCGGACGCACCGCCACCAGCCACCAAGGGGGCGACGAGCCCTTCCCCCTGGTGGACCTCGTGCGGCCCCGACCGGTGCGCAACGGGGAGGAGGCGGTGCGCCGCTACGTCGACCACCGCCGCACCATCGGCTCCTCGACGATGGACTACTGGTACGTCGTCGACCAGGTGGCCACCCGCGACCTGCTGCCCCCGATCGGTGAGGAGATCCCGGGCCTGGAGTACCACACCGGACTGCTGCGCGCCGCCGCCATGACCTGCCGCACCGAGATGGACGAGGCCATCGCCGAGCGCCTGCGGATCCGCCCCCTCATCGAGCTGGCCTTCGGGCCGCTGGGCGCCCACTACGTGGACCTGCTCAACCTCGACAACGAGATCACCGCCGACTCCATCGCCGAGCGCTCCCAGGATCCCGAGCGCGACCGAGCGCTGCAGCGGGCCACCTCCCTCATCGGGCAGATCGAGGCCCAGGTCGAGGACCTGGTGTCCACCGAGCTGCTCGACCCCGGGGGCACCGACTCCCTCGTCCTGGCCGCCGACGCCCTGCTCGTGGGGGCCTCGGTCCTCACCGACCTGCACGCCAAGGACGAGGCGCTCGGGGCGATCCAGGTCGTCGCCCGCGCCGCCGACGCCGTCCCCGAGGACCGCCACGCCGAGCGGATGGACGACATCCTCGACATGGCCCGGGCCGAGGTCCTGGCCGAGTGCGGTGACGTCTACGACGGCTGCCTCCTGGCCGAGGAGGTCATGCGCCGCCACGAGAAGGTCTCCCCGGTCCTGGCGGCCCGCGGTCGGCGCCTGCTGGGCATCTCCTCGATGGAGGTGGGCCAGTTCGACGAGGCCATCACCCAGTTCCGCGAGCAGGCCAACATCATGCTGGCCGCCGGCATCACCCTGTACGCCGTGGCCTCCCTGCTGTCCCTGGGCTCGGCGCTGGAGGCCTCCGAGCGCTACCTGGAGAGCGCCGAGATCCTGGAGTCCGCGCTGTCCCTGGCCCAGCGCTCCGGGGCCGAGAGCATCGCCCTGTACCTGCACCGGCTCCTGGCCCAGACCGGCATGGCCATGGGCGAGGAGGAGAGCGTCGCCGAGCACTCGCTGGCCGCCGCCCGGATACTGCAGGACCAGGGGCGCCGGGCGCTGGCGGCGGAGTACCTCTCGCACGCGGCGATGGCCGCCTCCAACCTCAAGGACAATGTGCGCGCCGCCGCCCTGTTCCGCCAGGCCGCCGACCTGGAGGACACCCGCACCGACCAGGGCTGCCTGGACCGGGGGCGGGCGCTGCGCCGCTCGGCCAGGGCGCTGGTGGACGACCTCACCCTGCCCATGGCCCGGGGGCGGCTCGACGAGGCCCGCGAGATCATGGAGGAGGCCCGCCAGGCCTTCGCCGGCGTGGCCGACACCGAGGGCTACTCCTCGGCCTGGGAGATCGGCGACTGGCACGACGACATGGCCTGGATCCTGTGGCGCACCGGCCAGAACTGGCAGGCCGTCCAGCACTGCGAGTCCGCCTACGACGGCTACATGGACACCGAGGACCGCGACTCGGCCTCGCGCGCCCTGTGCATGCTGGCCCGCCTGCACGCCGAGCGCGGTGAGCGCGACGAGGCCCTGGCCGCCTGCGCGCGCGTGCGCGATCTGCTCGGTGAGCCGCACTGGGACGGTCACGACGCCCTGGAGTTCGTGGCCTCCATCGAGGAGACGTTGCGCTGATCCCGGGGCGCGGTTCCTGGCCCGCGATGCGGCCCCTCCCTGGCCCGTGGCCGGGGACGTTCGACGCCGCCGCGGGCGTGTTGTTCCGGGCGGGGGCGTTCGACGCCGTCGGGGACGAGAATCCTGCACCCGAACGCGCAGGATGCCCCGTTGAGTCGAGAATGTCCCCCGTCGGCGGGTGCGGAGTGCGAATTCCGCCCCGTGTGAATCGGGTGACGGTGGCCGACGCGCAAGGAATGATAAGCCTTGGGCACCACGACCCCTCGACGACCCTCCCGGGAGGCACCCCTCGCCATCGCAGTCTCACACCGATTCGTGCACCCAGCGGCGACCTGCCCGTGGAGGCGGGGCGCTATCGACTCGTGGCGTCAGGGGCCTGCCCGTGGTGCCGCCGCGTCCTCATCGCCCGGCGCCTGCTGGGCCTGACCGAGGCGATCCCCGTGTCCTGGACCTACGGCAAGGGTGCGGACGGGTACTGGGAGCTGACCGGTCCCGACGGCGAGCCAGCGTCGACCCGAGGCTCGGCGCCCGCTCGCTGGCCGATGTCTGCGAAGACCCCCGGCTACGAGCCTCCCCCACCGTCCCGGCCCTCGTGGACACCACCACCGGCGAGGTCGTCAGCGACGACTCCGGCGACCTGCTCTTCGACCTGTCCACCGCCTGGTGGGACCTCCACCGCGAGGGCGCCCCCGGACCTCTACCCGCTCAGCCGCCGTAACTCCACCGACGCCTGGGACAAGTGGATCGGCTCGCAGATCAACGTCGGCCACGCGGTGGCCACCCACTCCCAGGACCCGGAGAAGGCCGCGGCGGCGGCTAACGGCGTCCTCGTGGGCTTCGACGTCATCGACACCCTCCTGGCCCGGGCCACGCGGATGGAGGCCTCCCGCGAGGACGGCCTGACGATGCTCGACGGGCCGGCCCTGTCCGCCGTCGTCGCCATCAGGCCAGTACCTGTGCGGCGACAAGCCCACCGGCAGCGACATCCGCCTGTTCACCACTGTCCAGTCCTACGAGTACGGCGGGCGCCAGCACTACCCCGGGTGGCGAGGCGCCGTCCATCTCCTTCTGGCCGGCGCTGGCCTGCTGGTTCCGCGCCCTGGAGGGTCGCTCGGGCTGGGTGGGGCCCGGAGGGCGCAGCGCCCTGGGCTGCTGACGCTGCTGCGGCCGCCGAGGCCCGTTTTTCGCGCTCGCCGTACCCCACGAGCCTCAGGTGGCGTTCGTCCTCGCTCAGCGAGGACGGACGCCACCTGAGGCTGATGGTAAGGATCGAGGATCAGCCCATGGCCCCTCGGAAGACGGCGGAGTGGTAGGCGGCCCCCAGGTCGACAACGACCTTGACGTTCCCCCGCCCTTCAGCGGGCACGACGAAGGCCCTGTCGACGCTCACCGACTCACCTGCAGCCAGCTTGGCGGGCACTCGCTTTGAAGCCGAGGGGACCTCATTGGCAGGTGTTCCATCGCCCTCGCCGTAGCTGGCCGAGGTCGTGAAACCGCTCAGAGAGATCTCGGTTCCCGAACTGTTCGTCAGCGTGACTGGAACGACGATCCCGGAACCAGCCACCTCGCCGGGCCCGCCGGTGAGCTCCTCGATCCGGGGCTGTCCCAGGGAGATGGACACGCCATCAACAACATTGACCGTCTCGCCCAAAGAAACCTCACCGTACTGGTCCTTCGAGAGGTCTCCATTCTTCACGGCGTTTGGATCAATGCCCGAGGAGTCCGGTGTCGCGGCTGTTGAGGCGGTATCCTCCGGCGGCTTGGTCTCCGTCGGCTCCGGGGTCCTCGGCCGGTGGGCTGCTGGGGGCGGCTGATGAGGGCGAGGGGTAGGGGTAGGGAGTAGGGGTAGACGAGCTGCTCGCACTCGCGCTTGCACTCGCACTCGTGCTCGCGCTCGCACTTGCCCTGGTGGACGCGGATGCAGATGGTGAGGAAGAAGGACTGGCAGCAGTGCTGCCGGTGGACTTTCCGCCTCCGCAAGCGGCCAGTCCCAGTCCCAGTACCAGGGCGGTGGGCAGGATCAGCATCCGAGCGCGTGGCGCATGTCGACGCATGCGACCTGCACCTCGACGGATGATCCGCTCATCGGTACGCGACTCCCGAACCAGGTCCGGCGAAGCGATCTCAGTCGATGTCATTGATCATCACCACCATCCGTGCTGGTTGTTGTTCCAGCCGTCATGGTCACCGTTTCTTTCGTCCCAGCCGTGCTGATCCTCCTCGTCATTCCAGTCGTCTTCAGGGATCACCCCAGTCGTTTCTTGTCGTCATTCTTCCTTTTTTTCTTCCTCCGGCTTTTTACCCTCGTTCTTGTCCTCCTTCTTGTCTTCCTTCTTGTCCTCCTTCTTGTCGCCTTTCAGTGAGAAGCGAACGAGACCTTGCTGAGGAAATTCCGTTGACGGCTACGAACTCACCGCCGTAAATGAGGTAGTCATCATTTCCCTCAACGGTCCAGGTGGCCTGTTTGGAGGCGGTGTACTCGCCATTCGCGAAACCGGGAAGAAACTCGTTGTACTGGGTGGGGGCGGGGTGACCAGCAAAATCGGTGTAGCCGTTGGCGGTATTGTTTCCCACTGTGCCGGTGGCGGTGCTGGAGTAGGCGACGGCGTGATAGTAGACCCCTTCTTGTGCGCGATCGGGGACGCCACCGATATTGGAGCAGTCGTGGGTGTGGCTGGAGACGTAGATGACGTCGTTGGTGGGCAGCACGTCGTAGGAGTCTCCGTGGCAGTCGGCCAGAGGTTGATGTCCCCGGTGCTCCAGTCTGCGCGAAACATCCCCTCGAACGAAAGCCCTCCATGGAGTAGGCGGCGCCATAGAGCCCCTTGGAGTCCGACTTCATGCTCATGATGCCGGACATCGAGCCTGCGTTTTTGATGTCCTTGGTGAGGTTGGTGTGCCGCAACGCCCCGTCCTTCTCCAGGATGGCCATGCCGTAGGCGTCGGAAGACCCCTCGACGGTCTTGAAAGAGCCTCCGATGGCTACTGCCGACCCGTCGGCTGCGACGGTGATGGTCCGAACCTCGGACTCGTCATCGACCCGGGGGGCGAAGCTGGTCACCTGCTGGGTCTTCAGGTCAAGAGCCGCGGCGCGTAGCCGTTCCTGGTCGTTGACCTGCGTGAAGAGTCCAGCCATGTAAAGGGTGGAGCCGTCGGGAGACAGCTCAAGATCCCGCACCGTCCGTTGGGCGATACCGCACCACCGGGAGTGCCGCCATTCAGCGGCTTGTACTGGCCGGCGGTGTCCACCGCGGCCAGGTGGGAGGCGGGCTGGCCGTTAACCGAGGTGAACTTCCCCCGATATACAGGGTGGAGCCGTCAGGAGACGCCTCGATCGCATTGGCTGCCGCGTTGAGCTGTGGTGCCCAGTCCAGCATCTCGCCCGTGGTGATGTCGTAGGCCATCGCGTTGGACCGTGGTGACTCGTTCTGCTTGTCGGCAGATCCCGCCGGACGGGCCTGATCGAACTCGCCGACGACGTAGACGACATTGCCGACAATCGTTTGATCCCAGACGACGCCGTTGATCTGAGCGGTAGGCAGAGGCTGGGGGGAGGCGAGGCGTCTGCCCCTGAGCCGCGATGGCCTGAGGGGTGAGTCCCGGGGTGGCGAGCGCACCGAGAGCAAGGGGAAGAGTGGCGAGAGCCACTCCTACACTGGAGATAGTACGGGGAAGAAGGCGCAAGAGTTCTCCGTTTCCTGTGGTGTGAGGAGACAAGGCTTGCTGACAAGGCGGGGTGAGGTAGTCGGTGGCCTGGGTAAGTCAAGCAGCTGCCGTGCTAGGAGTGGTCCTCGAAGCGTATCGCCGGTAGAACTGCGATACAGAACCTTGCTACAAACCGGTTTCGTCCTGTGATGGAAGCGTTATCAACCGTAAGGTTATTGCGGCGACGGCACCTTTGCAATGGGGCAAAGGCCCTCAACTTCGCGATCCTCGTGATGGGACGACGGCCCAGGCCCCGCATCCTTCACTCGACGCTAATCAGTGTTCAAGAATATGTAGAATATCGCTATGTCTCGTTGAGGTGACGTTTTTATTTAAGAAGGTTTCATGATGGTTGGGAGTCCCCGCGCGCCCGGCTTCCCGATCGCTCGGGTGGTGCTCCCTACGGCCGGGCGGTGAGGACCGGGTTGTACAGGAGCCGGTTGGGCGTCATCGGGCACTCCTCGCCCACGGCCATCGGCGCGATGAGCCGGTCGGCCCGCAGGTCCTCCAGGCGCGCCACCACGCGGTCGCGCAGCGTCCACGGGTCGATGGTGTTGAGGCAGATCTTCGTGCCGCCCCTCGAAGCCCGCCAGGGTCGACACCCGCCACTGAGCGTGATGTGCCAGGGGCATGGGCTGGTCCACGTCGAGCGGCTTGTGGTGCCACTCCTCGTTGCTGGGACGTCCGCGCCCGTGGCCGCGTGCAGGGGCGTGCACCAGGTCGGCGACGGCGTCGACCTCCTCGCGGCTCATGAGCCACGGCTCGGCAACGGCCGACGTCGAGTACACCTCCAGCGTCGGGTAGCGGTGCCCGAACCCGGCGAAGGCCACCGCGTGCTCGTTGCTCGCCACCAGCAGGCCCTGGTAGGCGGCGTAGTCCACCGCCATCTCGTTGTACAGGTTGGGGGTTGGCCCGCACCTTCTGCAGCTCCAGCTGGCTGGTCACGCCGCGCTCGTCGATGCCGACCAGCTGCTTGTGCAGGTGGTCGAAGCTCGCCCCGGCCGGGCGCAGCCAGTTCTGGAAGACGGCCACGTAGCGCACCCACCGGTTGGCCTCGTACAGGCTGGCATCGCGTGGATCGACAGGCGAGTGTAGGCGCGGTGCTCGGCCACGCTCAGCGTCCCCGAGCCGGCCAGGCCCTGCGGTGTCGACGGCGTCGTCGGTGAAGTGGCGCCGACCGATGATGACGTCGTGGCCCCCGGCGAAGAATGCCGCCAGGAAGGTGCGACGGGCCCGTTCGTTCATCGAGCTCCCAGGAGTCGGGTCCGCGCCCGCGGCCGCCAGCTGGCTGCGCGCCACCCGCTCCACGTGCTCGACGCCGGCCGGCTCGGCCAGGTAGCCTCCATGCGCTCGCGGGCGGCGTCGGGGATCTCGTAGCCGTGGTTGATGTGCCAGTAGTCGAAGGAGAGGATCTCGAAGAGGTTGGGCACCCGCCGGAACTCGGCCACCGTGTCGAACAGGGCGGAGGCGGTCACGGCGTCGAGGCGCTCAAAACCGCCGTCCTCCCGGCGCACGAGGCGCGCCTTCTCCGGGGGCGTCTCCAGGTAGCGCGCCGAGCAGAAGGCGCAGCTGTGGGTGCGGTCGGCCTCCTCCAGCGGGCGGACCTCCGCCACCGGGTGCGAGATGGGCCGGTTGGCACGTCCCGGCACGGTCCACACCTCAGTGCCGGTGAAGGGGCTGATCTGCTTGACCGTCCCGTCGGCCAGGCGCGTGAGTGGTTCGGCGGAGGGGGAGTACGGCATGAGCATGCCCCCATTGTGACGCCTTATGGCGGCCCGTGCGCCCGGCGGTCCCGATGGCGGGCCCGGACGGCCGAGGTCGGGGTAGTCTCACTGGCTCGTGCGGACCTGCGCCGGGCCCGGCCCTGCGCTCCGCACCTCCCGCACCCCCGCATCCGACTGGAGACAAGGAGACGATATGGTCGAGGTCTTCACCTCCCTGCTGCTCATCGTCGCGGTGGCCTTCGTGGCACCGCTGATCTCCTGGACCATTCCCAAGCGGCTCGTGCCCGAGGTCGTCCTCCTCATCCTGGGCGGAATGCTCATCGGCCCTCACGGCCTGGGACTGGCCGTCGAGGACTCCTCGATCGAGCTGCTGCGCGAGCTCGGCGTCGCCTTCCTCTTCCTCATGGCCGGCTACGAGATCGACATCAACGAACTGCGCGGGGCCGGCGGGCGCCACGCCGCCGTCGCCTGGCTGCTCTCGCTGGGACTGGCCTTCGGTGCGGTCAGCGTCATCGGGGTGACCGGAGGGCGGCGTCGGCCAACGGCATCGCCATCGCCACCGCCATGACCTCCACGGCCATCGGCACGATCCTGCCGATCCTGCGCGACCGCGGCCTGCTGCCCACGGCGGTGGGCGCCTCGATCCTCAACCACGGCGCCGTCGGCGAGGTGGGGCCGATCCTCGTCATGGCGCTGCTGCTGGGGTCGCGCTCCACCTGGGCGAGCATGGTGATCCTGGGCGTCTTCCTCATCATCACCCTGCTCATCGTCCGCTTCACCAGCCGCGTCAAGCGCGTGGGGCGCCGCCTGGTCGAGGCCATCCACCTGGGGGCCTCGACGACGGCGCAGACCACCATCCGGGCCACCGTCCTGCTCCTGGTGGGGCTGTGCGCGATCGCCGCCATCTTCGACCTCGACGTCGTCCTGGGGGCCTTCGCCGCCGGCTTCGTCCTGCGTCACGCCCTGCCCGAGGGGGACGCCGAGTTCGAGGAGAAGCTCGACGGGCTGGCCTACGGGTTCTTCGTCCCGATCTTCTTCGTCACCTCCGGCATGGGCATCGAGGCCGGACTCGACGGCGGGGACCTGGTCAACCTGCTGGCCTTCTTCGTGCTGCTGGTGCTCGTGCGGGGAGTGCCGGTGTGGCTGGCCTCCCGGGCGGAGCGGCGCAGGGACGGCTCGTCCGCCTACTCGATGCGCCAGAGCCTCCAGATCGCCGTCTACTCGACGACGGCCCTGCCCATCATCGTGGCCGTCACCCAGGTGGCGGTCAGCGCCGAGGCCATGTCGACCTCCTTCGCCTCCACCCTCGTGCTGGCCGGGGTGCTGTCGGTGCTCGTCCTGCCTGCCGCCGGGCTGGCGCTGGGCCACCGGAGCGACCACGTTCCGGCCAACGAGGTGATGCGCGTCGTCCAGGGGCCGGCCGCCCCCGACGGACGCACCCCCGAGGAGGCCACGGTCCCGGTCGGCGAGCAGGTCTCGGAGCCGCGCCGACCGGCGTCGCCGCCTGGCGGCATCAGGCTGCCGGTGGGGAGCGCGCCCCGGCGAGCGGGAGTGAGGCGGCCGACGCAGCCCGACCTGGTGGGTCTGCCCGACCTGCGCGAGCAGGCGACACCGACGATGGCGCGCCTGGCCGAGCTGGGGATGCACGCCCGGGGGCTGTCGCTGGAGGAGTCGCACCGCCTGGCCGCCCGCCTGGCCGAGATCGAGCAGGATCACGCCCTGTGGCGCGAGCGCTGGCACCACCTGCGCAGACACGGCGGCACCTCCCGGGCGGCCCGGCGTCGTCGGCCCCGCGGCGAGTAGACGGCGCTCTCGCCGACGGGGGCATCTCACGCGGTCGGGGGACGTTCCACTCCAGCAGGGGACATGTTGCGCCGTCAGGGGACAGGATTCCTGTTCCCGACGGCGTCGAAGGTCCCCACCGGGCGAGTTTTGTCCCCGACCGTGCAGAATGCCTCCCGGCGATTCCTGGTGGGGCGGCTCCCCGATCAGCTGGACGAGACCAGTGCCCCGGTGCTCGCGGTGCTCACGATGGCCATCGTCACGGCCTCCACGGCCCGCTGCACCGCACGCCCCACGGGGTTCTCGCCCGCGATCTCCTTGATCCGGCGCTTGAGCTCGCCAGCGGCTGAGACCGGTCTCCTGCTGCGGCAGGACGACCTACGCAACACCGAGCGCCTGCAGGATCGACAGCAGGGGCGATGTCGGCGCCGGTCGGTGGCTGCACCCGCGCAGGGCGCCGTCGATGCGCGCCCGCAGCTGCCGCTCGGGTACGGGGTCGAGCGTGGGGTAGCTGGGGTTCAGCGAGCCGAACAGCCCGCCGGTGTGGATGCGCACTACCCCGGCCACCTCCAAGGACTCGGCGATGTGACGGGTGGGGTTGAGCTTGCCCCAGGCCACCAGGGAGGAGAATCGCTTGCCGTCCTTGGTAGGCAGGATCTCCAGGGGCCGGTCCAGCACGGGGTTCCCGGTCGGCTCGGAGCTGACGATGTAGATGCGGGGGCTGCGCTCCTCGGTCAGGCTGATGCGGCCGGCCAGCAGCAGGTCGGTGAGCAGCGCGCCGGTGAGCCCGTAGACCGGGTATGTCATGCGGCTCTCCGGCTTCCCGGAGTCCTTGGTCAGCAGCAGGAACAGCTCTTCACAGATCAGCATCGCATTCATGACTCCAGTACAACCCGCCGTGATCGGAATGTGATCCCTCTGGGGTGCGAGATCCGGGTCCGACCCGGCTCCTCCTCAAGGGGGATGCGTCGGCCCTCCCGACCGTACCGCCGCCCCGACCGTGCCTCGGTCGGTCCCTCACCGGTTCCCCACCACTCCCGCGTGACCGGGTGCGGGACCGGGACCGTTCGCGCTGGGCGTGCGATCGGTGGCCGGATGGCGCCCGAACGTGTCGTACCCCGTGTTTAACCTGGGGCCATGGCTCGCGCGATTCGGCATGACGACTGGCCGGTGGAGCTCACTGATGACCAGATCATCAGCCGGGTCGGCCACCGGGCCTTTCAGCGCGGCCTGGACTACGCGCGCAAGGGGCGGGTGCGCGGCGTCGGCGTCGCCGGGGACGGGGACATCATCAGCGCCCAGTCCAAGGGCTCGGGCGCGCGCACCTACCAGACCATGGTCTTCCGCAAAGCAGGCGCAGGCAGCGCCCGGCGTCCTGGGCCGGCACCTGCTCGTGCCCGGTGGGCAGCAACTGCAAGCACGTGGCCGCCCTGCTCATCACCGCGCGCACCCTGGCGCAGGCCGAGCCCGACGCCGCCGCCCCCGCCGGCCATCTCGCCCCCTGGGAGGGCCGACTGGCCGACCTGCTGCAGGTGGAGCGTGCCCCGCGCCGTCGGATGGCCCTGGAGATCATCGACGACCCCGGCAGCATGTGGGGCACCCCCTGCCGGCCTGTCCATGCTGCCGCTCATCGAGGGCAAGCGCGGCTGGAACCGGCAGGGCGCCGCCTGGAGCCAGATCGCCACCGGTGGCCTCGACGACGACGTCGACCCAGACGTCATGGGCGTCCTGCGTGAGCTGGCCGGCATGGCCGGCGGCCACGGCTTTCTACTACGCCGACGACCGCGTCTGCCTGACGACCGCGCCCGCCCGCGTCTGGGACGTGCTGCGCCGCGGGGTGGTGGCCGGCCTGACCCTCACCACCGCCCAGCGCCACGGCATGCCCGTCCACCTCGCCGAGGGGCTGCGCGGCGGCGTCCACCTCACCCGGGAGGAGGAGGGAGGCGTGCCATCACCCCGCTCTGGAGATCGACGACGTCGAGGAGCTGCGCCGCCTGCAGGTCCCCGGACTGCGCCTGAGCCTCTCCCTCATGCCGATCGGCGACCCGTCCACGGCTACACGTGGATGCCCGGGCGCGAGCTGCTCCTCATGCCTCGAGCTGCGCCCCACCGAGGCCCTCTCCCGGGTGCTGCTGGGCGACGGCGAGGCCATCACCATCCCGGCAGAGGACGTCGAGCGCTTCGAGACCGAGCACCTCGATGCTCTCACCCGGGCGCTGCCGGTCCTGTCCGCCGACGCCTCCATCCGCCTGCCCCGGCCCACGACGCTGCGCGCCGCGCTCGCGGTCCACGTCGATACCGCCGAGCACCACCTGACCACCGAGTGGTCCGTCCGCTACGTCGGTGAGGACGGCGAGGCCCGGCACAGGCATGTCCTGCCCGACCTGTCTGCGGCGGCCGAGGGCCGAATCGAGGGCGAGACCGCCGGCCGCGACCTCGCGGGGGAGACCCGTCTGGCCCGCGAGGTCCTCAACCGCTTGCTGCCCCTGGCCGGCCGGCACCCGGCCCTCTGGCAGCCCCTGGACCTGCGCGGCATGGCCACGGCCGCTTCATGACCGAGACGCTTCCGGTCCTGCGCGAGCTGGAGGCCTTCGACGTCGAGGTCGACGACGACGTCCCCCGACTACCGCGAGGCCGACGCCGCCCCCGTCATCACCACCAGCGTCAGCGACGACGAGGACCGCCCCGACTGGTTCTCCCTGTCCGTGCGCGTCCACGTGGGCCAGGAGGAGATCCCTCATCGGTCAGCTCATGGCGGCCGTGGCCAGTGAGCCTGAGGTGCTCCTGGAGTCAGGGCACGTGGGTGAGCATCGACCGGAGATCGAGGCCCTGGCCCGCCTCATGGAGGAGGGCCGCGAGCTGGCCGACCCGCAGGCGCACGGCGAGCTGTGGGTCAGCGCCCTGCACGCCGGCTACTACGAGGTCCTGGAGTCCCTCGGCGTCATCGGGCGACACGGCCCGCTGGGAAGGAGCGGGTCGGGCGGCTGCTGGAGCGGGCGCGCGCCGCCGAGGGCCGCGGCCGAGCACGCTGATGGGCGGTCTGCCGGAGGCGGCAACGCGGGTGGTGCCGGTGAGGGCCGATGGGGTGCCCGTGCCCGAGGGGATACTGGCGACACTGCGCCCCTACCAGCTCGAGGGCTACCGGTGGCTGGACTTCCTGCGCCGGGCGGGCCTCGGCGGGGTCCTGGCCGACGACATGGGACTGGGCAAGACCGTCCAGGTGCTCGCCGCCGTCCAAGGCCTCATCGAGCAGCGCGAGGAGGCAGGGGCGGGAGCCGGTCGACGTCGGCGCCGGTGCTGACAGTGCTGAGCGTGCCGCTGGGGCTGCGCGAGGAGACCGGCCTCCGACTCAGGGGGTGCCTTGCAGGACGGGGCGGGCGGCCCGGCCGACGAGCCGACTGGCGAGCTGACCAGCTCCGACGACCCCTGATGAGCCGGAGGGGACCGGGCCGGTGCTCGTCATCGCGCCGACCTCCGTCGTCGGCTCCTGGGTGGAGCAGGCCGAGCGCTTCTGCCCGGGGCTGCGGGTGCGGGCCGTGAGGGCGGACGGCCGCCAAGCGCGAGGGAGACCCTGGCCCAGATCGCGGAGGGCTGCGACGTCGTCGTCACCTCCCTACACGATCGCGCGACTGTGCGAGGAGGAGTTCATCGCGCAGGACTGGGCCTGGGTGGTGTGCGACGAGGCCCAGTTCGTCAGAGAACCACACCTCGGCCACCTACAAGGCCGTGCGGCGGCTGCGGTCGCCGTCGACCATCGCGATCACGGGCACGCCGCTGGAGAACTCGCTCATGGGACCTGTGGGCGCTCGCGAGCATCGCGGCGCCGGGGCTGCTCGAGCCCGGAGCGCTGCGGGCAGGGTCTACCGCAAGCCGATCGACCGCGGGGACGCCGAGGCGCTGGGGCGACTGCGGCGCAGGATGCGGCCCTTCCTGCTGCGGCGCACCAAGGAGCAGGGTGGCCGCGGACCTGCCCGCCAAGACCGAGCGGGTCCTGACCGTCGAGCTGGGCGCCAAGCACCGCAAGGCCTACGACCAGCGCCTGGCCCGCGAGCGGCAGCGGATCCTCGGGCTGCTGGAGGAGGACACCGCCCAGTCGCGCTTCATCGCGCTCAAGGCGCTGACCACCCTGCGGCAGATGGCGCTCGACCCGGCGCTCGTCGACGGCGAGGACGGGGCCTGGAGACGGTCGAGGTCGCCGAGGAGCGCGGGTGGCGAGGCCGGCGAGGCCGGCAAGGCCACCGGCGGGACGGGAGGTTCCGGCAGGGAAGCCGGCCCGCGGTGCTCGGGGTGCGAAGGGCAAGGCCGTCACCGCCTCCGCGACGGGCCACAAGGGGCCGGGGCGGCGGCCGAGCCCGTCGGCCAAGGTCGAGGTGCTGCTGGAACACCTGGGGCCGATCCTCTCGAGGGGCACCGTGCCCGTCTTCTCCCAGTTCACGCGCTACCTCACCGGTGTGCGCGAGCACCTGAGGCCACCGGTGTGCGAACCGCCTACATGGACGGCTCCACCCCTGACCGGCAGCGGGTCATCGACGCCTTCCGGGCCGGTGAGGCCGACGTCTTCCCTCATCTCCCTCAGGCCGGCGGCTTCGGGCTCACGCTCACCGAGGCCGACTACGTCTTCCTGCTGGATCCGTGGTGGAACCCGCAGGCCGAGGAGCAGGCCGTCGACCGCACCCACCGGATCGGCCAGGACAAGCCGGTCATGGTCTACCGGCTCGTCTCGGCCGACACCATTGAGAGAAGGTCATGGCCCTCAAGGAGAAGAAGGCCGAGCTCTTCGCCCGGGTCGTCGAGGGGACGGTGAGGCTGAGACCGGCGGCGAGGGCGCGGTGGGGGCTGCCGGTGCCGCGGGGCCGGGCGGACTCAGTCCGGCGGCCTGACCGCCGCCGGATCCGCGAGCTCATCGAGAACTGAGGGCTCTCAATACGGCTGGGCGGATCGGCTGAGGCGCAGGTGGTCCCCGATGCCACAGACCCGGGGACTGCAGGTGGTCTCCACAGGGCTGACAATCCCTGAGCGCACGGGCTCGGAGCAGCACGATGCTGGTGGTGCGGGCACGGCGCCCGCTGGGAGCAGCGGTGCGCTGGTCCCCACCAACCAGAGGAGAACCACCATGAGGGAGACCCACCAGGACCACCCTGCGCGCTCTGCGCACCGGTGTGATACTGGCCCGCCAGGGTGACGCGTCAGCGCTGCCGGCTGTCCTGCGGCGCCTGACGACCAAGGAGGAGGGCATGGCCACCGCCGAGTACGCCATCGGCGACCTTGGCGGCCGCGGCCTTCGCCGGCCTGCTGCTGGCGCTCATGCGCTCGGGCAGCCTGAGCGGGGCGTTGCAGTCCATCATCGAGTCGGCGCTCTCGGTGTGATGTGCGCCGTCATCGCAGCAGGTGGGCGCGCTCACCCCGAGTGGCCCGGGCACCCGGCGGTGGCCGACGTCGCCGCCCGGGTCCCGCTTCCCGCCGGCCTTCCGACCGCGCGGAACCGTATCCCTCACCGGTCGTCGGCCCCGCCGAGGCCGCGGGGTCGACGACCGGTATGGGTGCATCGGACGAGGAGAGGCAGGGATGGTGACAGCCGAGACGGCACTGTCGCTGCCCGCCGTCGTCCTCGTGCTGCTGATGGTTCTGGCGGCGGTCAGTGCCGGCGTCACCCAGCTGCGGGTGGCCGACGCCGCCCGCACCGCCGCCCGCCAGGCCGCCATCGGCCAGGAGGACTACACGGGGCCGCCCAGCGCGTGGCCGGTGGGGTGAGCCTCGGCGTCGAGCAGGGGCGAGGTCACCTGCGTCACCGCCGCCCGACCCGTCCCCGGTCCGCTGGGTCGGGCTGGGCCTGACGGCGCGCGCCGCGCCTGCGCCTACACCGAACCGAGCAGTCGCATGAGCCCCGGGTGGGACGAGGCGCGGCTCGGGGACCGTTCTACTCGCTCGGCGTCATCGCCGTGCTGCTGGCCGCGGCCGTCGGCATCGCGGGCCTCATCCAGGCCCAGAGCGCCACCGGCCGGGCCCGGGCCGCCGCCGACCTCGCGGCCATCTCCGGTGCCACGGTTCTGTCCTCGGTCATCGCCCCGGGTGACCCCTGTGCCATGGCGCAGCGCGTCGCCGCCGCCAACGGCGCCTCGGTGAGCGCCTGCTCCGTGGCCGGTGAGGATGTCACCGTCAGCGTCGTCGTCCCGACGACGATCCTCGGCCGGCCCCGTCAGGCCACTGCCCATGCCCGAGCCGGCCCCGGTCGACGCCCCGCCCGAGCCGTGAACCGGCTCGGGCCTCAGTCCTCGACGGCGACGGTGGCGCCGCCCGCGAACTGGGCCGCGTGGAGGCGCGCGTAGGCGCCGCCCGCCGCGATGAGCTCATCGTGGCTGCCCTGCTCGACGATGTCTCCGTGCTCCATCACCAGGATGGTGTCGGCGTCACGGATCGTCGACAGTCGGTGGGCGATGATGAAGCTCGTGCGGCCCTCGCGCAGCGCGTTCATCGCCTGCTGGACCAGCAGCTCGGTGCGGGTGTCCACCGAGCTGGTGGCCTCATCGAGGATGAGCACGGCGGGGTTGGCCACGAAGGCCCGCGCGATCGTGAGCAGCTGGCGCTCGCCGGCGGAGATGTTCGCGGCGTCCTCCTCCAGGACCGTGTCGTAGCCTGCGGCAGGGCCTGATGATGTGGTCGACGAAGCACGCCCTGCGGCGGCCTCGACCTCCTCATCACTGGCCCCGGGCCGCCCGTAGCGGATGTTCTCGCGGATCGTGCCGGCGAACAGCCACGGATCCTGCAGGACCATGCCGGTCCGGCGCCGCACGTCGTGGCGCGTCATGGTGGCGATGTCGCGCCCGTCGATGAGGATGCGTCCCCCGTCGAGCCTCGTAGAAGCGCGCGAGCAGGTTGACCAGGGTGGTCTTGCCCGCTCCCGTGACCCCACGATCGCGACCGTGTGCCCAGGGGTCGACCCGCAGCGACAGGTCCCGATGAGCTCGACCTCCGGGCTGTGGGAGAAGCGCACGTGCTCCATCTCGATGACACCCGGGCCCGCCGGAGCTCTTCGGCGGGAGCCGCTGCCGCGCTGGCGCGGCAGCCCCGCAGTGTCCCCTGGCGGCGTCCGTGAACGCGGGCTGCCCGTGGTGCCCGCAGGCGGCGCGGCACCGGTGCTCCCGGTGCGACGGTCGTCAGGGGTGCTCCTCCTCGTCGGCGTCGAGCAGCTCGAAGATCCGCTCGGCGCTCGCGGTCCCGGACTGCACGGCCGTGGCCATGCCGCCGAGCTGGCCCAGGGGCTGGGAGAACTGCTGGGAGTACTGGATGAAGGCCTGCACGTCGCCCAGACGCAGCGACCCGGAGGCGACCATGGCGCCGCCGACCACCGCGATGGCCACATAGTTGATGTTCCATGACCAGCACGATCGGCATCGCTGATCCCGGAGAGAACTGGCGCGCAGGGCCCGAACAGCTCCTCGTTCTCGGCGGCGAAGGCCTCGCGCACCGAGGCCGTGCGCCCGTAGACCCTGCACCAGGGCATGCCCGGAGAAGGACTCTCCACCCGGGTGTTGATCTGCCGGTGCGCGCCCCACTGGTGGGTGAAGGCCTTCTGCAGCGCGGCCCGATCACCCCGAAGACCACGCCCATGAGCGGGAACATGATGAGCGCCACCAGCGCCAGCTTCCAGGAGATGGAGAACATCATCCCCAGCACGCCCACCACCGTGAGGATCGCGGTCAGGGCGCCGGACAGGGACTGCTGGAGGGTGTTGGTGACGTTGTCGACGTCGTTGGTCAGGCGGCTGAGCAGCTCACCGCGCTCGAACGGTGTCCGAAGTAGCTCAGCGGCAGGGCGGTGGACCTTGTCCTCCACCTGGGCGCGCAGCCGGTAGAGGGCCTTGATGGTGATGCGGTTGATGAGCCAGCCCTGAAGCCAGTTGAGCAGGCTCGAACCCACGTACAGGACTAGCACCACCATCAGGATCCGCCCCAGGCGGGTGTAGTCGATGCCCGCGCCGGGAATGACGTCCATCGCCGAGAGCATCGTGGCGAAGTCATCCATCCCCCGTGCCCGCAGGGCCCCTCGATGAGCCTGGGCCTTGGTGGTGCCGGCCGGCAGCATCGTGGAGACCACGCCCTCGAAGATGACGTTGGTGGCCTGGCCCAGCACCTTGGGGGCCGCCACGGCTAGCACCACCGTGCCCACCGCGGCCAGGGCCACGACCACCAGGGAGACCCGGTAGGCGCCCAGCAGTCCGACCATCCGCTTGAAGGAGGGCCAGAAGGCCTCGGCCCTGCCCGGGGGCGGCCCGTCGTGCCAGTCGCCCGAGGCGGCCTGCGCCTCAGCGGCCAGCTTGAGGTCCTCCTCGTTGAGCTCGTCGGGGCCGACGACGGTGCTCACGCCGCTCCCGGCCCCCTCGCCGGTGCTCCCAGCTCTCGTGCCGACCTTCTTGCCCCCGTGGCTGCTCGCGTTCCTGCTCATGCTGCGGCCTCCGCCCCGAGCTGGGAGGTGACGATCTCGCGGTAGACGGCGCAGGTGGCCAGCAGCTCAGTGTGCGTGCCGCTACCCACCAGGTGGCCGCCGTCCAGGACGAGGATCTGGTCGGCCTCGACGATCGTGGAGACGCGCTGGGCCACGATCACCTTCGTGATGCCGACCGTCGCCGGCCCCATGGCCTCGCGCAGCCGCGCGTCAGTGGACACGTCCAGGGCCGAGAAGGAGTCGTCGAAGATGAGGATGTCGGGCCGGCGCACCAGGGCCCGGGCAATGGCCAGGCGCTGACGCTGACCGCCCGAGACATTCGTGCCGCCCTGGGCTATGGGCGCCTCAAGGCCCCGTCCATCTTGGAGACGAAGTCCTTGGCCTGGGCGACTTCCAGGGCCTGCCACAGCTCGTCGTCGGTGGCCTCCTCACGCCCCAGGCGCAGGTTGGAGGCCACGGTCCCGGCACGAACAGGAAGGGCTGCTGAGGGCTAGAGCCCCATCTGGGCCCACAGCGCCTCGGGGTCGGCCTCACGAACGTCGGTGCCGCCGATGAGCACCTGCCCGCTGCTGGCCTACGCAACCGGCCAGCAGCCACCACCGTGGACTTGCCCGACGCCGTCGAGCCGACGATCGCCGTCGTCGTCCCGGGCTGGACCGTGAAGCTCACCTCCGCCAGGGACGCGGGCGTCGGCGTCAGGGGTGAGACGAAGGTGACGTCCCGCATCTCAACCGTTCCGGGAGCTGGGAAGGTGTCGACGGCGTCGGGGGAGGAGGTGATGGTCGGCGACGTCGCCAGCACCTCGCTGATGCGCTCGGCGCACACGGCGGCGCGCGGGATCGCGAGTCGTCATGAAGCTCGCCATGACGATGCCCAGCCGGATCTGCATGAGGTGGGACATGAAGCGATGAGGGGTGCCGACCTCCACGTCGCCGTCGCCGACCCGGTGGCCGCCGAACCAGATGACGCCAACGATCGTACGTCCAGCACCAGCATCACCAGCGGGAACAGCAGGACGAAGAGCTGTGCCCGCGCGCTCGACCCGGGCGATATCGGTGTTGGCGTCCTCGAAGCGCTCGGTCTCAGCCTGCTCGCGCACGAAGGCGCGGATCACTCGGATGCCGGTGAGCTGCTCGCGCATCACCCGTTGATGGCGTCGAGCTTGTCCTGGTAGGGAGCGGAACAGGGGCAGCATGCGGCCCACGATGAGGCCCACCGCGACCAGCAGGACCGGCACCGACACCCGATGAGCCACGACAGACCCGGGGCGCGCGTGACCGCCATGACGATGCCGCCCACCGCCATGAACGGCGCCGTCACCAGCATCGTGGCGCTCATCATCACCAGCATCTGGACCTGCTGGACGTCGTTGGTATTGCGGGTGATGAGCGAGCCCGCCCCGAAGGCGGAGATCTCCCGCTCGGAAGCCGCTGACCCGGTCGAAGACCTCGCCGCGCAGGTCCCGGCCCATGCTCGTCGCCGCGCGCGCCGCGAGGTAGGGTCGCCAGCACCGTGCACACGCCCTGGGCCAGGCTCACCCCCAGCATGAAGCGCCCATTCGCCAGATATATCCGGGTCCCCGGTGGCCACACCTTTGTCGATGATGTCGGCGTTGAGGGTGGGGAGGTACAGGAGGCCATCACCTCAGCGAACTGAAGCGACCAGGACGCATCAGCAGCCCCGTATAGGGGGTGAAGTACGTGCGCAGTAGTCGAGGAGCATGTCGGGAACATATCAGCCTCACGTAACGTGAGGCAGGGGGCGCCGCCTCGAGCAGGAGCCGCAACAGGACCGCGGCACCGGCCTTGTCCAGGGGCTCGTTGTTGCCGCACTTGGGCGACTGCACGCAGGAGGGCAGCCGCTCGCACAGCCGCAGCCCTCGATGACGGCCAACGTCGCCTCCAGCCACTCGCGCCCGGCCCGGTAGCCGCGCTCGGCGACCCGCCCGCCGGCGTGCCCGTCGTGGACGAAGACGTGGGCGCCCCCGTCTGCGGGTGCATCGCCGTCGAGCCCGCCGATGTCCCAGCGGTCGCAGGTGGCCAGCAGCGGCAGCATCCCGATACTCGCGTGCTCGGCAGCGTGCAGGGCCCCGGGCAGGTCGGCGGGCTCCAGGCCCGACGACTCACAGACCTCCTGCGGGATCGTCCACCACGGCGGCGGTGGGCGCACGTCTCGTCCATCTCCAGGGCGTGCTGGGAGACGACCTCCCCGCCGGGCAGCGCCATCCGCTGGTAGCCGGTCGCGGACTGGTGACCTCCACCGAACCGAAGGACCAGGTGATCGCCGCCGTGCCCGGGGGCTCGTGCCCGTTGCCGGGGGCTGATTCGGCCTGTCCGTCACCGGCCGGATCGGGACCGCGCCGGGCCGCCGGCTCTGCAGGCTCGCGCGCCGACGGCTCACGGCAGTCGTCCGGCGTCCTCTACCCGGCCGGCCCCAGACCTGCTGCTCGCGCTCGGCGATGATGCGCACGCTCGAGCGCGACCGGGCTCGCGTGCGGTAGCTGACCGCTGCCTTCTGCCGCACGAGCGCGACGTCGTCGGCCAGCTCCTCGACCACGTAGACGCGCCCCTGGTGGACGTAGACCGCCCCCTCGTGGACGGTGGAGTCGGCGGCCGCGCCGTCGACCGTGCCGATGACGACGCCCGTGTCGGCCTCCACCACCGGCACCTCGGGCGGGCCGTCGCCGCGCAGGGAGGTTTCAGGTCGTGGGGCCGCCCGGGCAGGTTGACGTTCCAGAACCAGCCCGTGGGCCGACGCCGCAGCGCCCCGACCCTCCAGCTCGCGCAGCAGGGCGTCGTCAGCCAGTCCGAACAAGGCCAGGTCCGAGGCCCGTACAGGGCGCCTCGGAGGCGGCGGCGCGCACAGGTGGGGCGCGAGCACGTAGGGGTTCGTCGGGTCAAGACCGTGGCCTCAGGGCGGCGAGACCGCCTCGGGGTGGTGCACCAGGTAGGCGTCCAGCGGGTTGTCGGAGGCGATGGGGACGGCGAGGCCGCGGCCACCGGCGCGTCCCGGCCCGGCCCGCCTGCTGCCCCAGCGAGACGCGCGTGCCCGGCCATCCGGCGATGAGGACCGCGTCCAGGCCGGTGACGTCGATGCCCAGCTCCGAGGGCGTTGGTGGTGGCCAGGGCGCGCAGCCAGCCGAGCGCAGGTCGGCCTCCAGGGCCCGGCGCTCCTCGGGCAGGTAGCCGCCGCGGTAGCCGACACCGTGCCGATGAGCGGGCGGCGAGAGCTCCCAGCGTGTGGCGGGCCCTGCTCGGCCACGACCTCCGCCGAGCGACGCGAGCGCACGAACACCAGCGCCCGGGCGCCCACGCTCAGCAGGTCCACGAGCAGCTCGGCGGCCTCGACGACGGCGCTGCGCCGCGCCGAGGATCCTCACCAGGATCGCCCGAGTCAGTTCGGCGCTGCCGGGTGGGGCCGCGGCACGGGGCGCGTTAGAGAGTCAGCGGAAGAGCCGGTGTCCGCCAGGCGTGGCGGGGCTCGGGGTGCCTGCGGACGCCGGACCACCGTCGCCGGGGGTCGGCAGCACCCAGCGGTCGCGCAGGGGCCGGCTGCCACAGGGCCAGGGGTGCGCTCCCCAGCGGGTGCGACGTCGTCGGTGACGGCCACGACGTCGTCAGGCTCGGCGCCGATGAGGCGGGCCGCGGTGAGGAGCCGGCTCGGCCGCCGTCGCCGAGGCGCACAGGACGACCGGCTGCGGGCCGTGCGGGCGCAGGTGTGCCACGAGCCGCAGGAGGCGACGCAGCACGAGGGCGACGTGCGCCCCAGGATCCCGCGGTAGGCGTGGCACTCGTCGATGACGATGTAGCGCAGTCCCGCAGGAGACGGCTCCAGCGCTCGTGGCCCGGCAGCAGCAGAAGTGAAGGAAATCAGGGGTTGGTCAGGACGATGTCGGCGTGGGCGCGCACCCAGTCGCGCTCGGGCAGGGGAGTGTCGCCGTCGCAGGTGCCGGCGCGCACCGTGCGCAGGGAGCCCGCGGGCGTGCCGGCCTCGCGCTGAACGGCCTCGAGCTCGCCGATGAGCCGGTCGAGGGAGGCGGCCTGGTCGGCTGCGAGCGCCTTGGTGGGAGAGAGGTAGAGGTGGTGGGGCGCCGGCCGTGGGCGGAGATGCGCGAGTCGGCGCCGGGGGACTGGGCCGCTGGGACATCGGAGAGCGCCGGCAGCCAGGCGGCCAGCGACTTGCCCGGAGCCGGTGCGGTGGCCAGGACCGTGTGGTGGCCGGCGTGGGCGGAGCTCGCGGCGGCGATCTGGTGCGTCCAGGGGTGCTCGACGCCGATGTGGCGGTGAGCGGCCACGAGGTCGAGGGTCCGCCCACTCAGGCCAGTCGGCGTGGCGGCCAGGGCGGGCCGGGGTGCGCTGGAGGTGGATGAGCCGGCCGTCGCGCCCGCCGATGGACTCCAGGAGCCCGGTGAGGTCGCGTGCGGTCCCGTCTGCCATGGGGCACAGTGTGCACCACTGGTGGCCGTTGGCCCCTGACTGGCCTCCGGCGGTGTCCGGGGCCGAGTACGGCGATCCCTCTTTGCTAGAAGTATCCCGTGTAAATCGTCCGCACGAACCGCCTCGACCTGGCAGAATCCTTCCATGGGATTGAATGACTTCCTCTGAGACTCGTCAACAGACCCTGCAGTACTGGTGGATGCTGGAGCTGTTCAGTCCACAAAGGTGCCTGAGCTGACCAAGCCATCGACGCGTCCGAAGGACCGCCAGGTTATCGACTGGCAGCCTCAGTTGCCCTTGCCGTGGGAAGCGTTGCGTCCACCAGCGCCGGTGAATGGAACGCCTATGAAATGGCAGCACACCGTCTACCTCGGTGTGTGCGACCTCGAGACATCTATCAGGACCTGCACGATGTCTTCGCAGAGGATCAGGGATGCCTACGATGAACGTACGGCTGGACTCAGCGCCTGCGCGGCGGTCATGCTCGACGAACGTGGTGCGCTTATGGTGGACTCTGCAACGCTTTCCTCGGCGCTATGGGCCGTTGCCCGGATCCGGAGCGCCCGTGAAGTGCCAAGTCCGCACTGGGGTGGTGGATTCTCCCAGGCTGCAGAAGAGTTCACGAAGAGGTGGATTCCTTCGAGGGAGACCGACGTGAGGGCGGCTGATGCGGAAAAACCTCCTCCTCAGGATGCCGGACTCGCTGCACGAGCTGTTGCGTATCGCCCACCAGGTCTCTAGGGTCGCCGGAGTCCCTAAACTGGCCAGTAGAACGCATCATCATCTCGTCAGTTGCCGTCTCCAGCCGTCGTGCCGACGATACGGGCGCGGACATCGACTTTCTCAACAGCTTCTTCCTTGACGATCTCGCAACCGTCACGAGAGGCTGTCCAATGGGGAATGCCCGCGAGGCATTGTCTGAGTACCCTGACCGCCGACGCTGATCTTCCTGTGGGGCGGCGGGCGGACGTTATCAGGACAACGCCGTTGCCGACGCAGGAGTCCGAGTCGACAGGCTGCCGAAAAGGTCGCTGGCCTTCCAACCCTGAACACAGCCTGGCACTGCGTCAGCAATTCGCCGTCAACCAGGCCTTGGAAGATCTGGCTGATGCGGGTGGTCTGATGGGGGTCAACGGGCCTCCTGGCACCGGAAGAAGACGACGATGTTGCGCGACATCCTCGCCGGTAATGTCGTCAAACGTGCGCAGCGCCTCGCCGGGATGGAAAAGCCCTGACGACGCCTTCACCGCGACCACGCACTGCTGGCAGTCAGGTGATGGCTATCGACGTGAGGTTCGTCAGCTTCAATCGAAACTCACCGGATTCGAGATGGTCGTCGCTTCAGCGAACAACGCCGCCGTTGAGAACATCAGTGTTGAGATTCCCTCTCTTGGGTGCAATCGATGGCAAATGGCGGGAAGACGCCGACTATTTTGCTGACATCGCCTCCGCGACTCTGATGGATTCAGATGTGGGTGGCAAGGAGCACAGGGCCTGGGGGTTGGTAGCGGCCCGACTGGGCAACAAGCGAAATCGGGGGGCCTTCCGCTCGGCCTTCTGGTTTGACGTCACAGGGCGGGACAAAAAACCCATTCCGGGAATGGCTCCGCGCATGCAGACGCGTCTGAATCAGTGGCGTGACGGAAAGATGCCATATAAGAGCTGGCCTCAGGCGCGAGAGGACTTCCGTCGGGCCGAGCGGCGTGTGAGACGAGCTCCTCGCTCAGCGGGAGGCGGCTCAGTGTCGAAGAGAACGTCTCAAGGATGCCCTTAGGGAGGAACCGGAGCTCGCTGCGCAGGCTCAGCGCCTCACGATGGAGGCCACCGAGGCTGCGGATGACAGGCAGAGGTATGCGAATGTCGTCGAGCGTGCACAGGCGGAGTACTCCGAGGCCAGCAGCATACGGAACCGGCACGCGGAGGCCAGGCCCAGGGTGCTCGAGACGTTCTTCACTCATGGGGCGAGCTGTTCGCGAGTGGAGGGAACGGTTGGAGCCACTCGAGGAGCAGCTGCGGACAGCGGAGCAGAACTGGCAGCAGGTGCGTCAGCATGCACAGTCCCTCGACGAGCGAGGCGCGGTACATCTCTGGCGAGCTGGTAAGCGTCGAGAATCGACGTAAGCACCTCTCACAGGAAGTAGCTGATCTACACCGGCAAGTCGCTGAGGGACCGCGAGGCGCTACAGGCGTGGGTACCCGGAGGAGGATCGGGGCAGAAGACCGCGAGAAGTATGCCCCGTGGCTCGACGCCGAGCTCGATGCAGCTCGGTCCGACCTGTTCCTGGCAGCGCTGCGCCTGCATGAGGATTTTCTGGCCAATGCGGCTGGGGACATGGTGAAGGGGTTACGTGCGGCCATTGAGGGTGGTTGCCGGTGCCTACCCGCGTAACCTGGAGCCGGAAAAGATACGTGCGGCGTGGCAGACCTTCTTCCTGGTTGTGCCGATGGTTTCGACCACCTTCGCCTCCTTTGGGCGCATGTTCGCCGGTCTTGGTGCCGGAGTCTCTCGGATGGCTGCTCATTGACGAGGCCGGACAGGCCTGCCCGCAGTACGCCGTCGGAGGGATCTGGCGCTCCCGGCGGGTTGTTGCCGTTGGTGACCCGTTGCAGTTGCAGCCGGTAGTGACGATGCCGCGCAAAGCCCAGTACGACATCGCTGCTGCGTTCGGTGTCTCACCGGTTTTGGATTCCGCCGCTCGCCTCGGTCCAGACTCTCGCTGACCGCGTTTCACGCTATGGGGACTACTCTGTATCACGGAGAGAAGCCCAGTGGGTGAGCGCACCACTGACAGTGCATCGCCGATGCGACGATCCGATGTTCAGACTGTGCAATGAGATCGCCTACGGGAGCATGATGGTGAGCGGTGTCCAGCGTCGCCTGGATGATCGAGCACCCCGATCTCTTTGACGGGCCCTCATGAGCAGAAGATTTTTACCGAGCCAGTGGATCGACGTTCCCTGCGAGAACCCCTGGCACGCATCTTCAAGACAACCAGATCGAGGCTGCGCAATCAGATTGAGCAGCTCCAGGATCAAGCGTCGCCATGTCGCAGATCATCGCCATTTCGCCGTTCCGGGTGGTGGCCAACGCTGGGGTCCCTCAGGGGAGATATCGGGTTGCGCGGCGGCACAATCCCATACCGCCCAGGGGCCGGGAGGCGGATGTGGTCTTCCCCTCGTTCTGGGCGGCGATCCCGGTGCTCCCGGAGCAAAGGCCTGGGCCTCGTCGACCGTCAACCTTGTCAATGTCGCTGCAAGCCGAGCGAAGCGCCGTTTTTACGTCATCGGTGACCGCGCTGCGTGGGCGCAGTATCCGTACTTCGCGGACCTCGCCTCTGTACTCGCCTCAGAGCCTCTACAGGCTGCGGGTAAGGCGACTGAATGAAGGTGCGTCGTTGGGACTGGAAGGTTCAGGGGCGTCATTCGAGGGTTCGGTGAGATGCCGTTCTCCGATCGCCTGCACCCTGACTTGTGCGTTCGTACCTTGTGCGTGGAGCAGGGGTGCGAACGTGGACGGTCTTGCCCTCCGGCCGCGTGCGCAGTGGGGTGCGTGGGGGTTTAGTGGCCTTGGGCTTGTTCGGCGTCGTCGGTGAGGTAGGGTGATGATGCGGACGAGGTCGTAGGGGTGGAGGTCTCGGTGGTGGTGATGGTGCCGTCGATGGTGCGCCACTGGCTCTCGCCTTGGGGCGGTAGCGGGTGGTCCAGGTGGTGGTCAGGGTGGTGGTGACGGCGGTGGCGGTGTGCCCGGTAGTGGTGGGTGACGGTCTGATTGGGGTAGGGGTGGCCGGGGTCGGTGGTGGTTGTGGTGGTGCCCGTCTCCCCAGGTCCAGGTGCTAGGAGACGGGGTGAACTCGATGTCGATGGGGGGTGTTCAGGATGGTGGTGGTCTGGTGGCGTACGGCGGGGTTGGTGTAGACGATGAAGGCCTTGGAGATGACGACCTGGGGGCCTGGGGGCTGGCGGGTGATGCCCGAGCCCTGAGCGATGAGCGTGGCGGCCTGGCAGGGTGGTGATCGTGATCGTACGAGGGACCACCACCGCCAGCAGGCTCGGCAGGTTGGGAGGAGTGGGTGCTCGGCGGGTCGTAGCACTTGTCCTCGATCCGCCCGTACTTGATCCTTCTGCGGCATGCACTTGTGTTGAGGGCTGCTCATCCCACATCGACGGGTCTGAGGCCCGTCACGGTCGGATGCTCTCTGAGACGGAGGCCCACCAGAATCTGGAGATCCTCCTTCAGTAACCTGCTCGCTTACTTCTCCTCGAATTACAGGAGTGTTGTCTTGGTTTTCTCCTGTGTAGCTTCCTTTGCCTCCAGCTGGCAAAGCTACGCAGTTGCCGCCAAGCAGTACGAGTGTAGAAATGATTGCGAGCTAGCAGTCGTGGGCGAAGGTTCACTGCTCTTCAACTCTCACTCCGCCAATCATCCAGCGTCCATTGACGTAATGTATAGCGAAGTCAAGAATCTGATTTTCAACTGGATTGGATGACTCTGCTGTTTTCCCTCCGCCGGGGTAGGAAACGATTGGTCCGTGACTGACGTTAGCCTCAGTTCTATTGTAGGCATTTCCTTCAAGTTTTTCGTAAAAATGATGTCATTGACATTCTGTTCCCATTTATCATTCCAGCCACCTTCATTGTGTAGGTTGGTTGCGTTGCTTATGACCGATTGGCAGAATTTACAGCCGTCTTCACTCACTTAGCAGCGAGTTCTGTGGTGTTGCCGGTCATGTAGGCGTAGCGGTAGAGCTCAAGGAAGTAGCGGACACTGGAAGCAGCGCCTTCGGGACTCTCCTCGTTCATCTGCTGGGGCTTGGCAGGTGCGGGGTTCAGCCAGGGCGGCGTCGCGCTGGCGCGCAGCTCGGGGGTCAGGGCGGCTTCTCGGGAGGCGGTCGCTGAGGCGTTGGCGTCAGCGATGCCCTTCTCCGCTCGAGCAACAGCAGCCGACGCGCTGGCGCTCGCGCTCGCGCTGGCCTCGGCCTTGGCGTCCTTGGCCGAGCAGGCCGCCACCCCCAGTGTCAGCACGCACACCGCCACCAGACCGGCCACACCCTGCGACGCCCAAGACGAGAACCAGACCAATCCCTACGCCTTGCTGGCGCTGGCCCGCTCAGTCGTTCCGGTGCTCCCGGCAGGGTTGCCCACCCCGCGCACACACCGGGACTTGGGTGGGAGTCACGCTCGTATCCGACGGGACGCCGCTCCGGCTCGGACAGCCGGCTGCTTGGCCGCTCCACGCCTCCGGCCAGCGCCGCCCGCCCCTCGCCGTCTCGGTGCGGGTGGGCGTGACAGCCGTGCGTTACGGGGCGCTGCTCCAGCGCCGCCGCCTGGCCGGGGTCGGTTGCAGGCTGCCTCGCCCCCGTGGGCGCAGCAGGGTCGTAAGGACGCACTCATCACGGAAGCCTCCTCGCCACCGAAACAACTCCAAGCCCCGCCAGGTCGGGCGACACTGTCCGTCCAAGCGGTGTATTGACATTACCCGCTCACACGCCCCCACCACCAGACTTTGAGGCCACCTTGTGGAAAACCCCTGATGAGAGACTCGTGCACCAGTATCCGTCGCTGTCTGCTCCGGCTCGCCTCCTCCACAGGCCAGGGGCCTCAGGGACCACTCACCAGGAGTGGTCCCGAGGCCCTGAAGCATCCAGTGCTCGCGGTTGCGCCCGCTTACACCGCCCTACGCCGTTGCCGTGACCGGGCCGGGCAGGGGAGCGTCGTCGGAAGCAAGCCCGGATACGGTGCCAGCGCCCGAGGCGGTGCGCCGGGAACCGGCCTGCAGGAGCACGAGCGCCAGCGGCGCCACCGGCACGATCGCGAAGAACACGGTCACCCACACCGCGCTGAGGCTGAGCATCTCGTGGATGAGCAGGATCATGGGTGCGAAGATCACCACGCTGATAAAGCCGCCAGGGCCCCGACCACTGGCCGCATCCGCCTCGGCGCCAGTGCGGTCAGCGCCAGGGCGAGCGTGGTGAGGACCAGGACGTAGGCGGCGCCGGGCAACAGCACCATGAGCGGCACGCAGGCCGCTGCCAGCAGGAGCAGCACCGCGGCGAGGTCTCCCTGCCCGATCCCCTCCTTCCAGCGCCGCACCACGAAGTGCGCCGTGAGCCCAACCCCGATGAGGGCCCCGCCGGCGAACATCCACGGCAGCAGCGGGTTCGGCCCGAGTCCGCTCTCCGGCGCCCACTTCATGGCCATCGCCCCGCGCTGTACCAGCCCCGCGGCGGCAGAGGGCGAACGCGGCCCGCCACGTCAGGCCCCAGACGCTCCCCAGGACCCGCTTCCAGCGCAGAGGTGTGCCCGTACCGCGACGGCGCCGAGGGCGCGATGACGGCCAGGCAGCCCAGCCCGTCCCGACCGCCGCCGGGTAGTGCACTGTCATCCCCGCCACAGCTGGAAGAAGTGGAGGTCGCCGCTGGCCGTCAGCGTGGGGGCCTGCCCGTCGAAGGCCCAGGCCCGCGTGAGGCCGAGGACCTGGTCGCCGTAGTGCTGGAGGGTCGAGTGGTCGACGTAGCCCGGGGCGTCGGTGGCGTGGTGGTAGTGGTCGGCCTCCCCGATCGCCGCGATGTTGAGCACCGTGAAGCCCTCGGGGATGAGCGCCGCCATGTCAGTGGTGTTGGGCATGCGCGCGTACAGCGGGGTAAGAGCGAGCCGGTTGCGGGCTGCTCCACGTGGCTGAGGAAGTAGCCGGCGACGGCGCTGTTGTTCGGGGAGGTCTCGAACATGAGCGCCGGACCGCTCGTGCCGCGCGCCTCGAGGTTGAGGACCAGGGTCGACGTTCTCGTAGTCGGCGCGGTGGTGGCGCATCTCGTTGCGGGCGCCGACGAGGCCGATCTCCTCGCCGTCGGTGATGACGATCTTCAGCGAGTTCTCCGGTTGGCGACCTTCGGCCTGAGGGCCCGGAGCGTCTCGACGATGGCGGCCACGCCGTAGCCGTCGTCGGCTGCACCGAGAGAGGTGCCGTCGGTGATCTGCTGATGGCCGTTCTCGTCCGCCTCAACCGTGGCCGAGTCGTAGTGGGCGCCAGAGCGCCATGGTGCGCTCGGACTTCCCTGGGACGTCGACGACGATCGTGTCAGTCGGCGCGTCCTTAACGTCGCCTGCTGCACGGCGGACAAGTCATCGAAGATCCTCTTGTCCGCCGGGTCGCTGAGATCGAACATCGGGTCGGAGTGCACGGTGGGGGTGTAGCCGAGGTCGGTGAACATGCCGATGACGTCGTCGCGCGCCGGTCGTGCGCCTCACGCGCAGCACACTGTGGGAGCCTCGTCGGCGAGGCGGTTGATGGAGGTCATGGCGCGCTCGGCGGAGAACTCGGTCGGGTCGGCGGTGGTCGGTGCGGGGGAGGGCAGGATGAGGGACGCTCCAGGCCCGCCACCAGACCCAGCAGGGCGGCGATCGGGGCCAGCAGGCGCCGGGCGAGACCGGGCGCGGAGAAACGGCGATCGAGTCATGGTGCCAGCTTTCAGGACGTGAATCGGTGGTGAGTGGGGGCCGGCGTCGCCTTCATCCTTCCGCTCGACGTCGGCGGGGCCAGGACCCCGGGGCGCGGCGTGGGGAGCGAAGGTGAGGGCCAGATGTGGGCGGCTCAGGGCCTTGGGCCAGGCGACGACCAGGCAGACGGCGACGAAGGCGACAGTCAGCGCCACCTGCGTCCAGCCGAGCCAGGCCCGGCGACGCGGCAGGGGTGGGCAGGTCCGGCCACAGCGTGATGCCCCGGACGATCCCGTACAGGCCGGGCAGCGACGCCGCCGCCAGGATCCAGGTGGGCACGTGCGCCCAGGGCCCCGAGGCCGCGGCCGCCGCCAAGCAGGCGAGGAGCGCGGGACCGCGGCAGACCACCGCCATGCGGCGGGGCGCTCGCCGCCGCGGCGCGCCGTGACAGGCCATGACCAGCGCCAGGGATGGTGAAGATGCCGAGGATCATGCCCCTGAAGCAGTATCTCGGTCGGCACCGGTGGCGCGTCGACGAGGCCTTCTGCCCGTCGGTCAGGGGCGCCGCGGCGAGCGCGGCGGCGGTACCGTCCGTGTTCTGATCGGTGTAGACCATGGCGGCCTTGCCCGACTCCTTGTCGATGGCCAGGTGCGTCATGTACTCCATCGTGGTGCCGCCGTGGCCGATGATCGTGTGCCCGTCGACGACGTCGGTGTACCAGGTGTAGCTGACCCTCTCGCCCGGCAGCTGGACGCCGGCCATGACCTCCGCGGGCCACCGTGCCTCCTGAGGAGCAGCCCGCCGGGGACGGTGCCGGTCAGGATCGCCTGGGCGTAGCGGGTCATGTCCTCCGGGGTGCTCCACACCCCGGCGCCGGCCGGGTTGGAGGCCGTGCCGCTGAGTGACTGGCCGCGGCGCCCATTGGCCCTGGACCCCGTGGATGGTGCCGTCGGGAATCTCCGACTGGCCGGCGGTGAGGGTCGTGTGCTCCATGCCCAGGGGCGTGAAGAGCCGCTCCGAGACGTAGGACTTCCAGGAGTCGGCCCCGGCGGCGCGCCTGAGCGCCTCGCCGAGCAGCGAGATGTCCAGGTTGGAGTAGGCGAACTCGCCGCGCTTGCCCAGGGTGGTGGTGCGGGTTTTCTCGATGAGCTGGTCGGTGCTGTCGGTGAAGGGGTTGAGACCCAGGATGTCGCCTCGCAGCACGAACCAGCTCGAGGTCCTGCGAGGGACACCCGGGATGTCGGAGCGATGCGAGGCGAGCTCCTCCAGGGTCGCCCTCGCCGGCCGGGGTGCCGGCGAGCTCGGGAAGGTGTGTGGACAACGGGTCGCTCGCCTTGACCTCGCCGCGCGCGATGGCGTCGGCCAGAGCTGGCCGGCGAAGGTCTTGGTGATCGAGCCGATCTCCATGGGTGTGGTGGACGTGTACTGCTGGCCGGAGGCGGCGGTGCCGATGCCGGCGTGGCGGGCGCCCTCGGTGGTGATGACGGAGACATGGATGCCTCGGGCCCGGTAGTCATCGGGCAGAAGGCTGATGACCTGCTTGGCCAGGTCCTTGTCTCCCTGTGATGGAGGAGGTGTCGGCCTTCGGCGCGTGTGGCCCAACGGCGAGGACCGCCAGGGCCAGGCAGGCCGCCAGGACTGCGCAGGCCCAGAGGGGCAGGAGACCGCGCGACCGGACGGGAGATGTGGGTCTGACCTGCTGCGATGGAGATCGGGAACGGTGGAAGGGAGAGGTATCCGTGCTCATGGGACCAGGCTGTCGGAACGTGATCGCCCACACGATCCAGCCACCTGGTCGCTCGATGTCGGGTCAGCCCGACAAAAGAATGACGGTCCACGAGAAGGGAGGGTCGGCGGGGTGACGTGGGGCGTCCCGCCCGGATCCGGTTGAGTGCGGGCAACGGTGACGCCGGCGAACGGCCTCCCATGCGGTGCCAGGCGCGCAGAGGGTCTTGGAGAGGTGGGGAGTGTCCAAATCGGATACAAAGGCGGCAACGAGTACTGAGCGTGCCTGACAAAAACCGCGTGATTCAGCGGTTCGCATCGCTGGGTGAAAAGTGGTCGGGCCCTTTGTGTCCGATTTGGACACCGTGCTCTGGCTACCGGGGCGTGAAACCTCTGGGTGTTGTGTCTCTGGACATGGGTGACAGTTCTGTGTCACGACATGGGTGACACTTCGATGGGTCCCTGGAGGCCACAGGCTGACGGATGCTCCAGTTGTCCACAGGGTGACGGCGGCCGGGTTGCGGCCACTCCGCAAGCGGGCGGCAATGAGTCCCATGAACACCATGGACGCTGAGCTGCTTGCCGAGGGTGCGCGGCTGCTATGGCGCAGTGCGCATTCGGGATCTTGAGTTGACTCGCACCCAGCGCCGTCACATCGCCTCGCTGGTGGGGGCCGGTGAGCTCATCGCCCATGAGCACGGGGGTTATCGGTATCCCAGGTGCCGAGCGCACCGTTGTGTTGGCGCGCATTCATGGAGGGCTCCTCACCTGCCAGGCCGCTATGCGCTACTACAGGGTTGCCCGTGGCCCAAGGGGCCGAGCAGGTTCATCTTGTGGTTACGGCAGGCGGGCGATTCTCGACTGGCGGGCGGGAGGTGCTCCATGCAGACCGGTACCGGACTCGTATATCGCCAACCTCTTACCCGGTTCAGCCGCTCCCCTGATGCGCTGGCTCGTTTCCTGCGCTGCCACGTCCAGGACGACTCTCCACTCATCGCACTCGACGCGGCACTTCACGATGAGCGGGTCACTGCAGAGCAGGTTCGGGACTTGCTGCGCGGCCCTGGCTCGGCTCGGGCGCTCGCTCGACTCGATCGCGCCAGCGACCGGGCTCGTTCCCCGTTGGAGACGCTGGCGCGAATGGACCTTGAGTTGGCGGGCCTGAGCTTCGAGGACGGGGTGGAGATCGAGGGAGTCGGCGAGGTGGACCCTGGTGATCGAGGGATGGGTGGTCGTGGAGCTGGACGGCTACACCTACCAGCGACGAGTACCAGTTCGGCCTCGACCGTTGGCGTGACCGCCGGCTTGTCGCCCGCGGCTTCCTGCCGCTGCGCTTCACGAGGAAGGACGTCTATGCGCATCAGGTCGTTCCGGACGTGCAGAGGGCCTTGGAGCGGTGGGGAGTGTCCAAATCGGATACAAAGGCGGCAACGAGCACTGAGTGCGCTTAACAGAACCGGGTGATTCCGCGGTTCGTGTGGCTCGGTGAAAATGGTTGGACCCCTTTGTCTCCGATTTGGACACGAACCTCCCTCGAGGGGCGCTTCCACAGTTCCGGTGATGTCACTTCGCCGGGGACGACAGGGGTCGGCGGCAATGATGCCGGGGTACATGGGTCGTGCGGCGGTGAGCGCGCGCGGGGATGAGGGGCACGCTCCCGGCCTCATCCCAACACACCGGGTGAGGGGGTCTGGAGCGTGCTTGGGCTCTCGCCGCGACCCCGATGGTCCGTGTTGCCGGCCCAGCTGCATCCGCAGGATCGCGCG